>MDSZ01267078.1_pt1 | contig 27252 bp, 24 predicted proteins | sample 811201 | NCBI WGS metagenome assembly MDSZ01 (sample SAMN05326647, study PRJNA326480) | marine metagenome | isolation source: seawater | place: Indian Ocean: North | collected 2010 | reverse complement strand
ATACCTGCACAAGTCACAAATTTGTCTGGATGTTCTCTTTGGCGACATTCTCGACACCTTGCCACAATTGATCGACGGGGTAATCGACAGCGTGAGCCCCGACGTCTCCATGGGCCCGGTAGACGCCTGGTTTCTCGACGGATTTGCGCCCGCCGCGAATCCCGACATGTGGCAAACAGCACTGTTCGACAGCATGGCGCGGCTCAGCCACCGCGGCAGCAGCTTTGCCACGTTTACCTCTGCCGGAGTGGTTAAGCGCGGTCTGAAGCAGGTGGGATTCAATGTTAAGAAGGTCAAAGGCTACGGCCGCAAACGAGAAATGCTCTGTGGTGAGTTTAACGCCTATGCCCAAGCGGTCGACCGCGAGGTAGCGGCGCAACGACTTCCACTCACCCCAGTGCCTTGGCACCAGCCCGGCAAAGGTGCTGCGCCGCAATCCGCACTCGTTATTGGCGGTGGGCTGGCCGGATGCAGCACCGCCAGAGCCCTGGCCGAACGCGGCATTGCCGTGACACTGATCGAGCGTCACTCGACACTGGCCCGCGAAGCCTCCGGTAATCCGCAGGGCGTTTTATACACCAAGCTCTCACCCGAGCCCGGCGCGCTGAACTGGTTTACCCTGAGCAGCTTCCTCTATGCCCTGTCGCACTATCGACAGGCGTATTTTGGGGCATCGGAAACGGGTGATTTCTGCGGTGTGCTGCAACTACCGGGCAATGACCGCGAGGCAGAGTTATTCAGTCGCTTGAAAGAGATGCTCGGTGACAAGCGTTGGCTGGCGTTTCTCAGTGCAGAGCAGGCCTCTGCGATCAGCGGCCTCGCCCTTAATCGGGACGGCATTTTCTATCCGCAGGCAGGCTGGTTGTCGCCACCGGCCATCTGTGCCGCCTATGTGGATCATCCGTTGATTGAGCGAGTTCATGACCGGGAAGTCGCATCGCTTTCCGACGATGGCGAACAATGGCAGGCCTCGGACACCAAAGGTGAACTCATCGCAACAGGCAACGCAGCAGTTATTGCAGGCAGTCATGAAGCTCGCCAACTGGCACAGAGCGCAACCCTCCCCCTGCGCCGTATTCGCGGGCAAATCAGTTACTTCAACCAGGAGGACATCAACACAAGCCCGCGCTGTGTCGTCTGCCACGACGGCTACTTCGCGCCGCCGACGGATGGCCGCTTTTGCCTTGGCGCCAGCTTCGACCTGAAAAATACCGATACCGCTCTGAGCGACCACGATCACCAGTTCAATATTGACACCCTGCGCAAACTCAGCCCAGACCTGCTGAAAGCGGGTGCACAGGCCGTCGGTGGACGCGCGGCACTGCGTTGCGCCAGCCCGGACTATCTGCCCATCGTGGGTGCCGCCCCAGATGTTGCCGCCTTTGACGAGGATTACGCAGCGCTGCGCAAGGACGCAAAGCGGGCAATTCCCCGTGCCGGGCGCTATTATCGCCAGCTATACCTCAATGTCGCCCACGGTTCGCGCGGGCTGACATCAACACCCATGAGTGCCGAGCTGCTTGCCAGCTATCTCTGCGGCGAATCCCGGCCAATTTCCCGCCAATTGGCTGAAAATTTAGCCCCGGCCCGCTTTTTGATTCGCGACCTGATGCGCAACCGCCGATAACTTGGCAAGATGCCCGGCTGATTCGACACGCTCACAAGGACCCGCCATGACGGATATTCAGGCCCTCGCCCAGCGCCTTCAGGCAATAGAAGATATCAATGCCATTACGGCGCTGAAGTATCGCTACCTCAATGCCTGCGATGCCAAGCAGCCGGAGGACGTGCTCGCCTGCTTCGCGCCGGGCAAGATCCATATCGACTTCGGCCATATCGGGCAGTTCGACAGCCGCGAGGCCTTTGTCGCGGTCTTTGAAGAACTGGGCTGCCACGACCACATCGTCGATATGCACCACGCCCAGAACCCGCTGGTCACCCTGACCGGCAACGACAGCGCCACAGCGCATATCGGCCTTCGGTTCCTGAGCATCAATACCCGAGACAAGCTGCGCGTTCAGCTGGGCGGCCACTACGACGATGAATACCAGCGCATTGACGGCCAATGGCTGATGACCCGCAGTTGCTTTACCGTCTGCGCGGTGGAAATGATCGACTTTTCAGGTGACACCGCCGTCGTCAGCTACACCGGCAATCACATGCCAGCCATGCAGGCGTAAGCGGGGTGCAGACGCGGAGATAAGCTGGCATAGTGAGCGCCATACGTTCTGGCTCACTTGTGGATTGCGCTTGAAACGCCTGCTTTTACTCACACTTTTTACGCTGTTCGGCTACCCGCTGAGCGGCGTGTCCGCGCCAGCCAGCCCACTGCCGTACGAACTGCTCGCACAGTACCCGCACGACACAAGGCTGTTCACCCAAGGGCTGGAACTCTATCAGGGCCAGCTCTATGAAAGCAGCGGACTCTTCGGTCACTCAAAACTCATTTCCCGCCCCTTCCCGCCCAAGGAAAACAGTCCACCGACGCTACGCGGCGTTTCGCTGGACAAGCGGCTGTTCGCCGAGGGACTGAGCTTTTACCGGGGACGCCTGTTTGTCTTGACCTGGCGAGCCGGGCTCGCGCTGGAGCTTGACCCACAGCACTTTGGCTTACTGAAACAACATCGCTATCAGGGCCAGGGCTGGGGGCTTTGCTATCACTCAGGGCGAGAAATGTTCGCCATGTCTGACGGCAGTGATACGCTACAGTGGCGGCGCCCCGGTGATTTCGCCCTGGTAAGCCGCCAGAAGCTTTGGGGACATGACCACATCGACAAGTTGAACGAGCTCGAATGCCATGGTGACTACATCCTGGCAAATCGCTGGTACAGCAATGAGGTGCTGGTCATCGATGCCCGAAATACGAAAGTGCTGGCAACGCTGGACCTGAGTGCGCTGCAGCCCGAGGGACTCAGTCCCGAAGCGGTGCTTAACGGCATTGCCTTTGACGAAAGCGATCAAACATGGCTTGTTACCGGTAAACTCTGGCCTTATATCTACCGTATCGCTTTCACACTACCTTCTATCAATACGGCCATGCCATCCACCGCAGGCCACCAATAAAACGGACGACTATGAGCTTTATCGCGAACACCGATGCCCATCCCGCCTTTGACATCATCCAGAGTGAAGAAATCGACGCGCTGAATGTCACACTCACCGAGTACCGCCACCGTAAAACCGGCGCCAGCCACTACCATATAGCCGCCGATAACCCCGAAAATGTGTTTTTGGTCGCGCTTCGCACCGTTCCCCACGACTCTACCGGCGTGGCGCATATTCTGGAGCACACCGCGCTGTGTGGCAGCGAGAAATACCCGGTGCGCGATCCCTTTTTCATGATGATCCGTCGCTCGCTGAACAGCTTCATGAACGCCTTCACCAGCTCAGACTGGACCGCTTATCCCTTTGCCAGCAGCAACCGCAAGGATTTCGACAACCTGCTACAGGTATACATGGATGCGGTGTTCTTCTCTCGCCTCCACCCGCTGGACTTCGCTCAGGAAGGCCATCGCCTTGATTTCGCCGAACCCGGCAACCCGAACTCGGAGCTGGTCTTCAAAGGCGTGGTATTCAACGAAATGAAAGGCGCCATGAGCTCCATCCCGAGCCGCCTGTGGCACACGCTCTGCAAATACCTGTTTCCGACAGTCACGTATCACTACAACAGCGGCGGCGACCCTGAAGCGATTCCCGACTTGAGTTATGAACAACTCAAGGCCTTCTACGAGAGTCATTACCATCCCAGCAACGCCATCTTCATGAGCTTTGGCGACACACCTGCCGTGGAATTGCAGTCTCGCTTTGAAGAGCTGGCGCTGTCTCGCTTTGAGGCGCTGAACGACGATATCTCCGTACCGAGGGAAAAGCGCTATCACGCGCCAATTCGCGCTCAGGAAGCCTATCCCCTGCCCGCCGATGAGGACCCTCAAGGCAAAACCCATATCGTGATGGCCTGGCTGCTGGGCCAGAGCAACGACCTGGACACCGCACTGGAAGCCCAGTTGCTGGCGGGCATTTTGCTCGACAACAGCGCCAGCCCATTGCTGCACGCGCTGGAAACCAGCTCGCTCGGCAGTTCGCCGTCTCCCATGTGCGGACTGGAAGACTCCATGCGTGAGATGGTGTTTGCCTGCGGTCTTGAGGGCAGTGATCCCGAGCAGATGACCGCCGTTGAGGACTTGATCCTCAGCACGCTGCAGCGGCTCATTGACGAAGGTGTGGACGCCGGACAAGTGGAGTCGGTGCTCCACCAGATTGAGCTACAGCAGCGGGAAATCAGTGGTGACAGCTACCCCTACGGCCTGCAGTTGATTCTGAATGCCCTCGGCTCGGCAACCCACCGCGGCGACCCTGTGTCAGCGCTGAATCTCGATCCCGCGCTGGCGCGTCTGCGTCAGAAAATCGCTCAGCCAAGCTATATCACTGGACTGCTGCAACAACTTATCGACAACCCTCACCGGGTAACACTGATATTCAGCCCCGACGCCCAATACCAGCAGCGCGCAGAGCAGGCGGAAAAGCAGCGCCTTGCCGATATCAAGGCCGGTCTCAGCGACGAGCAAAAACAGGCCATTATCGAGCAGGCTGCGGCACTGGAAACACGCCAAACCCAACAGGAAGATGAAAGCATTCTGCCCAAAGTCGGCCTCGAAGATGTGGCGCCAGACATGCCCGTACTGGACTACCGCGACGACCGTTTCGGCAATCTGCCTTACACCTTCTATCCCAGCGGCACCAATGGATTGATCTACCAGCAACTGCTCATCGAGCTTCCCCTGCTTGACGAAGCAGAGTTGAGCCTGCTGCCAATCTACACCCAGACCCTGACAGAGCTTGGCCTTGGCAATGAGAGTTACCTGCAGGTGCAAGCTCGTCAGGCCGCTGTATGCGGGGGCATTTCTGCTTACACCAGCATGCGGGGCGATATCGGCGATGAACAGCAGATGAAGGCCTTCCTGGTCCTGTCATCGAAAGCCTTACTGCGCAACAGCAGTGAACAGGCACAACTGATGCGCGACACACTGGAAAAACTGCGTTTCGACGAAGTGGAGCGCATCACTGACATTGTGGCGCACATTCGGGCTCGCCGGGAGTCATCCATCACCGGCAACGGGCACGGGCTCGCAATGGCTGCCGCCTGCGGCGGCATGAGCCCGATTGCCGAACTCAACCAGAAACTCGCCGGCCTCCAAGGAATCCGCGCACTAAAGGCAATCGACGACTCCCTGAAAAGCGAAGAGGGCAAACAAGGCGTAAGCCAGCAACTCACCGCATTGCACCAAAAACTGCTCGCCGCGCAGCGACGCCTGTTGATAGTTGCCGAACAACACGGCTTCGATGAACACAGTCCCGGGCTTGCCGCGATCTGGGCAGACTTCCAAGCCTCCTCGCAGGCGCCGCTGCAGCTGGCGACCGTTCGCGGCCAACGCCGAGAGTTCTGGTGCGCCAACTCGCAAGTCAATTTCTGTGCCAGCGCCTACCCCACAGTGCCGTCCGATCACCCTGACGCGCCGGCCCTCAGCGTGCTGGCAGTCTATCTGCGCAACGGTATACTGCATCGCTGCATCCGCGAACAGGGTGGCGCCTATGGCGGCGGCGCATCGCAAGACTCCAACATCGCGGCATTCCGTTTCTACTCTTACCGCGACCCTCGCCTGCAGGAAACCCTCGACGACTTCCGCTCAGCAATCAACTGGATGCTGGAGACCCCGGTTTCAGAGGACGCGCTTGAGCAATCCATTCTGGGGGTTGTCGGCAGCATCGACCGCCCGGGGTCACCGGCCGGTGAGGCCAAACAGGACTATCACAACCGTATTTTCGGCCGCAATCTGGAGGATCGCCGTCGATTCCGTCAACGCGTGCTGGCGGTCTCCGGCGATGATCTGAAACGTGTGACCAAACAGTATCTGGAAGGTGTCGAGCCAAGTATTGCGGTATTGAGCAACGCCAGCCGCGCGGAGCAGCTGGAAGAGTGGCTCCGCGACGGGGGCTTCAGCATACAGAAACTTTGACGAATCGCCCCCTGGCCAGTGTTTTACAGGCGGGGGGCTATTTGTTGCTCTTAGCCTTCCCCTGCTTGCGCAACTCAGCATATTCCGCCTTTTGAGACGCATTGAGCACTTTGTAAAACTCTAATTGGGTCTGAAGCACAGCACCGGTGTGTCTTGCTGCCACGGACCCAGCGCGCTGACTAAGCTGTTTGATAGTATCCCGACTAAGCTCAGTCAAAGGGAGAGCCTGCATCTGTTGGCGCAGTGCCACACTTTCCTTCTGCAGGGCTGCCGCCTGCTCTGCGTAACGCAAAATGAGCACATTCACCTTTTCACGCTGCGCCTCATTCAGCGACAACTGGTCCGCCAATGCCTGAATACCATCGCTATTGAGTCCCTCGCTTGCCTGAGCCTGAACAACACCGCAGGAAAGTAACAGGGCAATGATTAACTTCTTCATATAAACGCAGTCCTTTAAAACAAATGGAGCCCTTTTCGCCATGTTGACCATGACAGTGCTCATCCGTCCACGACCTGACGGATCAACTCCGGGCTAAAGCCACGATAATGCAAAAACCGCTGGCGCTTTGCCAGTTCACGGCGCTCATTCACCGGATCATTGCCAAATTTTTTCTCATAAACCTCACAGGCCCGCAGCAGCCAATCTTCACCGCTGTGTTCAACAACCCGACTTATCAGACCGTCTTCTATCCCCCTGTCACGCAACTCCATGCGTATTCGCTGAGGCCCGAACCCTGCCCCAACCCTAAGGCGAAGATAGCTTTCAGCAAATCGCTCATCAGACTGCAAGCCCTCGTCAGCCAGGCGCTGAATGGCCTCCTCCAGCAGGCCCTCAAGGCCTTCATCGGGATATCGAACACGCAGTTTGCGATACAGCTCATAAAAACTGTGCTCACGACGGGCTAAAAGATCCATCGCCTTCTTGCGTATCAACACCTTTTGTTCTTTTATAGAAGAGTCAGAGTGCACAGACGCTACCCATTATTGGCAATTTTAGTCTCACTACGGCAAATACCTATTTCCTTTAATCTGTGCAAGTACGACATTACACACATGGTCGACAGGATGTCCTCTATGCATCGGCCTGCCTAATTTTATCAATGGAGAGCCCATGATGTTGAAACAAATTAAAGATCGTGTAGTACAGCTGGCAAGTGACGAGCGCGGAGCCAGTGCTATTGAGTATGCCGTAATGGCTGCCGTACTCGTCGGCGCGATATACGCCGCCGTAGTGGCATTGGATCTTACTGGCGTCTTCACCGCAATCAGCAGCAACGTGCAAAACCCAAGCGGAGCATAAAGCCGCCTGCCAATACAACCAGGCCATGACCGCCATCCTTATTCCCATTCTGGCAATGGTGGCGTGGTCTGATTGGCAGTACAGACGGATTCCCAACTGCATTAACGTCGCCATTGCGGCGTTATCTATAGCCCTATGTGTCTTTACTGACGTAAAGCTTGGGCAGCTATTGTTGAATATTGCCGTCGCGCTATGCATATGTTTACCGGGATACATGAAAGGCGTCCTCGGGGGAGGCGATGTAAAACTACTTTTAGCGCTCGCTCCAGCATGGAGCACAATGCAAATGTTGTTTGCCTTTTCGACGGGGGTTATTTCACTCGTACTCATTCAAAAACTAAAAGTGCAAACAATAGGCAGAAGCAATAAGAGAGGTGGGAAAGCCGACCTTGGCGTGCCAATTGGAACGGCCATCTTCTTAGGCGCAGTGTACTACGAGACGCTCCAGTTCCTCCAACTTTGATCGAGAGTAGCGAAGCGGGAAGCTCTCAACGCTCGAATAGGGATTTAGAAATGCTGAACACTCTAGCCAAAATAGCACCACAGCAACAAAAAGGAGTGGTAGCCATTGAGTTCGCCCTTATCTTCCCTGCATTTTTCGCCATTATCTACGGCATCATTTGTTACGGAACGGCATTTTTGATGATGCAAAGCTTCACCTACGCAGCAGAAGATGCACTCCGTGCTGCATTAGCTGCTGAGTGCGCAGCATCAACATGTACAGAAGCAGAACTAAAGCCCGTTGTAACTGCGCAAGTGCAGCAATCACTAGACTGGCTCTCTGCATCCGTCGTCAGTGAAGCCATTTCGGCTGACGACTTTTTCTCTTGTAATGTAGAGATGTTGTGTAAGGTTAGGCTCGGTGCCGCGCCTTTGCTAAACGGCATCAATTTACCTCTCATAGGCGAAATCCCAGACCTACCGGAAAGGCTGGTTGGCATTGCCAGCTTACGCATGTGACACAGAGCACGTTTACAGGGAAGTATACGTACGACCCCCTATATCGACACAAGGTCACACAATCTAGCATCAGGGACAAATAGTGTGACATAAGCTGGCACTGCGCAGCTTGAACAACCCAAAAATCACTTTGATATCAAATGCTTTAAGGGATATACCCATGCAAGCAAGGACTCTGAAAATCATCGCGGCACTGCTTATCATCAGCGCAGTTGTTATGGGCGTTATTGGCTATCGCATCAGTCAGGAGGATGCCCAGCGGCAAGTGCAACGTCAGTCAGCGGCAACGGCTGCCGATTCATACACTTACGCCCAAAAGCTAATGATCGCGACTCGGGACATCCGCAAAGGTGAGCAGCTCACCGAAGAAGATCTGATGCAGGTGCCCTACGCCATCACCGTCGAAGGCAGTTTCAACACCCCTGCCGAACTCATCAATCGACGCAGCGAGCGCGATATTTTCAAAGGCGCAGTCATACGCACGACAGACTTCGAGGACGATAGTGAACTCGCCACGCAAATTCGTCCGGGGCATCGCGCCATCGCAGTGAAAGTCGACGAAGTGATTGGTACCGGTGGCTTCCTCAAGCCCGGTGACTACGTTGATGTCATTTTCAACAGTCGGGCGAGCAAGGAAACCAACGACAAAAGTATGGCTCGGCGCGTTCTGCGTAATATCCGCCTGATTGCCTACGGTGCAGAGATTGAAGGCGAAAGCCAGATGAGCACCGAAGGCGATAACAAAGCGGCTAACAAGGATACCGGCAAGCGCAGTCGATCAGCGGTACTCGAAGTGGCTATCGACGATATCAATATTCTCGTGTTGGCCGAGCACAATGGTGACCTTCGCCTGTCGGCAATCGGTGAAGCCGACGTATTAGCGCTAGAAGAAGGCGAGCAACTTCCTGAGGACGCTGCCGAAGACAAAGCAACTCTCATGCGCGCGGTTACCGGCTTCAAGCCTGCACCACCACCGAAATCTGTTTATGTATATAACGGCGACAAAGTTGAAACCATTCGGGTGAGCCAATAATGCGTCGAATCGACTATCGATATGGAGTATCTGTCATGAAACAGGGAGCGATCATTGCCCTACTGTTTAGCCTGATATCGGCGGCTAGTGCGGCCCCGTTCAAAACATTGCGACTGGAAGCTGGCGAGCAGCAGATGCTCACAACAAAGTACAGTGTAAAGCGCAGCGCCATTGGTCGGCCGGAAATCGCGACACTGAAAGTTCTCAACTCCAGAGAATTCTTAATCACCGCAAAACAAGCCGGCTCTACGTCGTTATTACTATGGCAAGGCGGACGTGAGCCGACCGAATTCAAGATCGATGTCATTCCATCCCTGCCCGCTAATGCCCGCAATGGGGTTGCCGTAGACGCCAGCGGCGGATTTGTCAGTCTGGAAGGTCAAACCCAGTCTCTTGAGCAGCATGACCGCCTGCTGACTGCTGGCGGCCCTACCTCGCTGGACAACACCTATCAAACTGGTGCCATCCAAGTCCAGACCGATATTCGAATTGTTGAATTCAGCCGTTCGGAATTGAAACAAATTGGTACTGCGCTCTCATATGTAGGCGGCGATACATCAGCAGCCGGTGGTTCAAGCAGCTTGCTATCGATTCTCGACCCCACTCCTCTTGGTCAACTGATCGGGTACACCACAAATAGCGGCACTTCTTCCTCGATCTTGGTTGGCCATGATACCGGTAATTTCAAAGCCGCGATCAACGCCTTGTCGCGCAATGGCTATGCTTACACACTGGCGCAACCCTCACTGGTCAGCCTTTCCGGGCAAACGGCAACATTCCTGGCGGGTGGTGAATTTCCGTATCCGGTATCAAACCGAGATGGACGAGTTCAGATTGAGTACAAACAATTCGGCGTTCGGCTTCAACTCACTCCCACTGTATTGAGCGAAGACAGCATCATGCTGAAAGTTGCTCCTGAAGTCAGCGACTTGGATTTCACCAGCGGCGTCCAGGCCAGTGGCGTATCCGTTCCATCACTTAATGTTCGTCGAACCGACACCTCTATCCAGCTCGCACCGGGCGAAAGCTTCATCATCAGTGGTTTGATCAGCCGGAGTACCTTTGCAAACGCTGATCGCTTGCCCGGACTGGGAGATATCCCCATTCTCGGCGCCCTCTTCCGCTCAACACGCTTCGAGCAGGAAGACAAAGAGCTGTTGATGATCGTTACCCCACACTTGGTCAAGCCAATTGCTAAAGATGCAGAGCTCCCTGAATTACCCGGGGAAACCTACAGCAACTACGCTCCGTCGTTCACGGATATGCTGTTCCGCGATATGGATAAAGAGGCGGTAAATCGTGCATCAAGTAAAACCAGAAAATCAGACGTCGGTTTTGCCAACTAAGGCACGGGAGCCCGTAGATGCGAATGAAAGAGCGCAGACAAGCCGTTAACCAAACGCCATCACCGAACGATGACTACGAGAGCCTCAAGGCCTCTCTTCACCGCTTCGTGATCGACCGTATCGAAGATGACAATATCATCTACGACGACGACTCGAAAAAACTCGAAGAGGCTATCGCGGCCTATATACGCCAGTATTGCCGTATATATGAAGTGATCATCGACCGCACTCGCTTTGAGAATCTCGAGAAAGAGCTGCTCGACGAAATTATCGGTTACGGCCCACTGCAAGTATTGCTCGAGGATCCGGAAATCAACGATATTCTGATTAATGGTCCGCGCAGAGTGTTTGTCGAACGCCGGGGTGTGCTGGAGCAGTCTTCGATCCGCTTTCTGGACGACAGACACGTGCTGCGTGTTATTCGCCGGATGATCTCTCCATTAGGGCGGCGCATTGATGAATCCAGCCCGATCGTGGACGGCCGCTTGGCGGACGGCAGCCGTATTAACGCCATTGTTCCTCCTTTGGCATTGGACGGTCCCTGCCTTTCGATTCGAAAATTCAGAAAAGATCCGCTGACAGCCGAAGAGCTGCTGGCTGGCGGCTCAATTACCCAAGAAGCACTGGATTTTTTAACGAAGTCCGTAGGCAATCGTAAGAACCTGCTGATCAGTGGTGCAACCGGCTCAGGTAAGACCACCCTGCTCAATATTCTCAGCCAGTACATTCCCGCGGGTGAGCGAATCGTCACGATTGAGGATGCCGCAGAGCTTCAGCTGCGAAACACTCACGTGGTCAGACTCGAAACCCGCCCGGCCAACAACGAGGGAGTCGGACTCGTCAGTCCGGGAGAACTGGTTAAAAACGCGCTGCGGATGCGTCCGGACCGGATTATCGTTGGCGAAAGTCGTGGTGCTGAAGTCGTCGATATGCTGCAAGCCATGAATACCGGACACGCAGGCTCTATGAGTACCGTCCATGCGAACTCCGCCCAGGACGCCGTGACCCGCCTTGAAATGATGGTCGGCATGTCGGGTTTCAAAGGCTCGAGTGAGCTGATCTTGAAGATGATCGGCAGCGCACTGGACATGATCGTGCATATCGGCAGGCTCGCCAATGGTCACCGCTGCGTTCTGCAAATATGCGAACTCAACGGAACAAAAGACGGCGTGGCCTTAAAGGAGATTTTTGCGCTGAATCCGACCAATGGCAAATTGGAACGATGTCCTGACAGCACTGAAATCCCCCTGCTTGATGATGTAGTAAAAACGGTATAGGGGCGGCACCTATGTTCTGGTTTTGGATCGCGCTTGTAGGTCTTGTAGTTGGGCTGGCCTTCGTATTGCTACTGCTCGTTAACGTTGAAGAACCGGCGAAAACGACGGATGTCGGTATCAATACCAAGCGAGATGGCGTGCCAACTTTTGTCGTCGATTACCTGGCAGGGAATGGCGTTGAGCTACCGCCAATGGCGATCTACGGTGCGCTGGCGTGTGCGGTCGCGGCTTCACTCCTCGGCTTCGCACTTTTTCCGATGCAAATCGCGTTGCTGATATTTGTATCAACAATCGCCGTACTGTTCCTCGCAATAAAAGTTCTGGGAAACAAACGTCGAGCAAAAATGCTCGAGCAGCTGCCATCATTTATCAATCAGGTAACTCGGCGGCTCTCCGCAGGTATCTCGGTTGAAAATGCGTTTGCCGACTCCGTTGAAACGCTTGAGCGCCCCCTTGGTACCGTAATGCGCCGGGTAGTTCGTCGTGTACACATGGGCTACGAGCTCCATCAGGCATTCGAGCGAGAAGCACAAAACACCAAGCTGCACGAGTTCAACGTTCTTGCTACAGCGATACGTATTAACGAGCAGTACGGCGGGAGCATCCGCACCATTCTCGACGATATCGTGGGAATACTGCGCTTGGAAGAAAGCGGTAAGCGTGAATTGAGCGCAATGACTGGCGAAACGCGTTTCACCGCCGTGGTATTGGCCGTTCTACCTATTTTGATCGGCGGCTATATGTTCTATACCAACCCAGAAATGATGCTGGATGTCTGGGAGCAGAGCTCCGGCAGAAAAATGCTCTATTTCGCAGGCTTTATGGAGTTGACAGGTATTTTTGTTCTCTGGCGAATGATTAATTCCATAGATTCATAAGGAAGCACCCAATGGAAGCCCAGCACTACTTTTTTATCATTGGCGCGCTCATTCTCTGCACAGCACCGGTGCTGTTGCTTGCTACGGCGTATGCAGGTAGCAACGATGAGCCAAGCGACCGCCTTGAATTTGGAAAACACGACACGTGGCGATTGCTGCGTGAAGAAAACACCCATATTGCGTCGCTGTCACAGCTGCTACGACGCGCTGGCCTGTTCACCAGTACACAACAATTGCGCGCCCTTGGAGGGACGTCTGCCACGATAGTACTGGCCGCACTCGCAGGGGGCACTTACGCGCTCTACAAAGGTATGGATATCGGCCAGATATTAGCTGCCGTATTTGGGTCCCTGCTGGCAGGAGCCGTCTTCGCATACCTTATCCTTAAAAAAGTCGCAGAGGATCGCCAGAACGCACTCGATAAAGAAACGATGATGCTGATTCAAACGACACGCATGCTTTGGCGCGTTGGTTTGTCGCTGCCCAAAACAATGGGGGTGATATGCGAACAGCTCCATGAGCTAGCGCCAAATTGCGCAAAGGAACTCGCCCTGGGCGTCAACAAAATCGAAGCCGGCCAAAGCCAAGAGGAAGCCTTGTACGAGCTGATCAATAGCAGCAGCGCCGAGGGCTTTAAAGAGTATTTGATTGTGATACGACAGCAATCAATCACCGGTGGAAGTATCGACAAATCTCTCGATGAGCTTTACACCCTGCTGCAAAATCGCCGGAAGTTGGGACTGCAGGAATACGTCAATAAATTATCGGGAAAAATGTCGCTGGTAATGATGGTATTCCTGTTTCCTGCGCTACTGATATTCACTGCAGGCCCAGGACTCCTCTCTATGGTGAAGAGCCTTTCAACGCTCGGAAACGGAGGGTAAGAGAAATGCGCAGATACCAATCATTTACCCGCTCCGCTCTGGTCATCATAACGGTAATGGCTATCTCTGCTTGCGCGAGCGTAAAAGAGACTAACTACCAAACATCGGCAGACTGCGGGACAAAACTGAGCCAGCCTCAAACCATTAAACTCGATTTGGTTGCCCAACTTATTGACGAAGGCAGCTACTACTCTGCCCTTGCTCACTTGGAAAATGACAACTCTGGCAGCCCACGCGCCCTCTGGCTGATGGCAGAAGCACAGAGGAAAACAGGAATGCTCTCTGAAGCTTATGACGTTTACCGAGAGCTCAGCTTGACCTGCATGACGGCCTATGGCCACGCCGGTATGGCAAAAATCTTAGCAACGCGTGGCGACCTAGAAATATCTCACCAGCACATGCTTAAAGCACGCCGCCTAGCGCCCACGAATGCCGACATACGTAATGACTACGGCTTCATCTTACTCGCCATGCAGGACTTCAAGGCGGCTCAGCGCGAATTCATGACCTCGCTTCAGCTTCAGCCGGGCCACCCTGTAGCGCTGAGAAATATGATCATGAGCCTCATACTCGACGGCGATAGCAGGACGGCAATGCGCATGGCCGAGAATAACGATATTCAAGAAGCAGAGTTCAAAAGCTTGATTGAAAAAGCAAACCATTTTGCCGAGCCCGCTGTCGCCAAGCGAGCGGTTATTAATTAGGAGAATCCGTATGCAACCGAGAAAAATACTGTTTGCAATCGCTGTGTTAACCAGTACTGGAGTTTTTGCCAGCGATCAAAGCACGAAAGATTTCGGCACAGAAAGCGCTGTGGCTAAAGCGATGGCTGCCCAACGATCAGGCGATATCGCCTCAGATAAAGAACAGCACTTAAGTGGTAAAGCACGTGTGGGTACGTATAAGCGCTATGTAGAAAGTTTCGCCCAACCGATACCACAATCCTTTGTGGACACCAGCTTTAGCGACAAGAAGTAAACGCCATGAGACCCGTTCGTCGATCTGAAACTATCCGGCTGCCGCGTGAGCAACGGGGCGTTATTGCTATTGCGTCAGCGGTGATGATGATTGCACTGCTGGCGTTTCTGGCCATTACCATCGACACGGGTCGCTTGTTCCTGGAAAAACGTACACTTCAAAGCCAAGCTGACTTAGCGGCCTTGGAAACTGCGCGACTGTATTGTCGTGACCAAAGCATGACTGAAGCAGACCGCTTAGCCGCGGCACAAGCTACCCTATCAGCCGATCGAAATAACTTTTTGGGTGACACCGGTAGCGTACAAGTTGAACTCGGGCTGATCAGCGGGCCTGCCGACGAAAACGGAGCATTCAAGGCATTTACCGCGGACGAAACGGGTAAAGCGGTACGCGTCACTCTCAGTAGAACCGTTCAGTCATCGATCTTTTCAATTCTGACTGCAGGCCCGACAACCCTAACTCTGCGAACTCAGGGGGTTGCCGAAGCCTGCCAACCGCTGGCCTCACTGCACATTAGAAGTACCCTCCTGACAGTAGACAGCAGCCAATCAGCTTTACTTAACTCGGTGCTGGGTGGTCTGCTGGGAACAACACTGAACCTCGGCGTCGGCCAGTGGGACGGCTTGATCAATACCGACTTGAATCTCCTCAACTACTCGGATGCCTTGGCGTTGAACTTGGGACTGGACGTTGGCGACTACGACAGCGTGCTGAATACCCAATTGAGTATTAACGACTTTCTGGTGGTTGCTGCTGACGTCCTTCAGGCCGGGGGTAATGCGAGCACATTAACGCTCACCGCGCTGCAAGACCTTCAGCTCGCAATACCGCCTGCAACCCCCCTGCTCTCGTTGGGCGAACTGCTCCAGGTACAGACCGCCAGTCCTGATACGGCCTTGGACGTGGGCTTGCAGCTCATGCAACTGGTGCAAGGCAGTATTCAATTAGCCAATTCCAAATCAGCCATCGCGGCAGATATCCCCGTCAGTTTGCTCGGACTGGTCAATGCCACCATCAAGCTACAAGTGGTCGATCCACCGAACCTGACTGCCGTGGGCGACCCGAAGCTTGCCAGTGAGGCGCCCTACAGCAGTGACGGGATTTATGTAAGATCGGCCCAAGTCAGAACCTTTGTCTCACTGGATCTTCCCATTGTCGGAGCCACACTGAACACACTCACAGACTTGCTGACCAGCCCACTATTAACCGGGGTTAGTGGCGTACTGACCAGCTTGCTGTCTCTGGACATTGTTGGCGTACTGCAAGGCCTGAGCTGTGTTGTTTACTGCGACATTCAAAAAGACCTGCTTGATATCAAAGTTCTCAGCTCTCCTCGTTTAGACATACTACTTGAGGCAGGGGGCGGTGATGGCCGCGTGACCCAATACGACTGCGATGAAGGTGACAAGACCCTGGAGACTCTTGCCAGCACCGCAGCAGCGAGTATCAAAGTCGGCAGAATGGGTGACACCATGGCTGACGCCGCCACAAATGCATTTGCCGAAGAAGAGCCCTCTGTCACCCCTGTGCCCATACTTGATCTGGGTACGAAACGGATTCGCTATCAATGCACGATCCTATTGATTTGCTGGACTGAATACTGGGATGGCGACAGCTGGACCAACAACCCCGCCGATGCCGCACGCGAAGCGTTTACCGGCGGAGGGCTCGGCCTCCGGCTGGATACCGACCTGCTAAGCGGCTCACAGACACTGAACTTTGTTAACTCTCCCAGCGACGAATTCCTGCCCGAGTTCGGTGTTCAGCCCGGCGAAAATGCCTATCAGGGCCTAAACTCTGACAGCCTGGTCTCCGGTTTAGAAAATAATTTGCTCGGCTTAGAGCTGGAGTTTTACGAGCCAAACAACACTGGCGACGGCATCGGCGTCAACCTGCTTGGCGGCCTTCTCTTCCTGGTAGGCAGTGCTGCCAACGCATTAACGGACGCGATTTCTGCGCTCCTGACTTCGGTCTTGTCCCCGATTCTGATGGCGATCGTCGACCAACTCCTCGATGTGTTGGGAATCGGCTTGGCAGAAACAGAAATTGGCGCGACCATGAGCTGCGAGAGCGACCGTGTGCAACTGGTGATGTAAGTAACACCGCGTTCCTGCTCACGGCCTGAGGTTCACATTTTACGAATAGAATACACCGCCCCCCTACCTGGGGGGCGACACTTTCCGTACAGTCAACACTTCCCAAAAGAACAATAAGGCCCGCAATGACGTTCAATGACTACCTGACCATATTGGCTAAAAATGGCGGTTCTGACCTTTTCTTAAGTACTGGGGCCCCTCCTTGTGCCAAATTCCATGGCAAGCTCAAACCCCTTGATAAAGAGTCATTCAGTCCCGGTGAAATCAGCAAAATTGCCTACGAGATCATGGATGGCGAGCAACAGAAGGAGTTTGACCAAGAGCTGGAAATGAACCTTGCCTATACCATTCCGGGTATCGGACGGTTCCGGGTCAATATTTTCAAACAGCGCAATGAGATTTCAATCGTTGCGCGGAATATCGTGACAGAAATCCCCAATGTGGATGCGCTGGGACTCCCCCCCATCCTCAAAGATGTGATCATGACCAAGCGCGGCCTGGTGCTTTTTGTCGGCGCCACAGGCTCTGGCAAGTCGACCTCGCTGGCGGCGCTGATTGACCACCGCAATACCAACAGCAGTGGGCATATCATTACTATCGAAGACCCCATTGAGTTTATTCACCGACATAAACGCAGCATCGTCAATCAGCGGGAAATCGGTGTGGATACTCGCAGTTTCCATCAGGCACTGAAAAATACCCTGCGCCAGGCTCCCGATGTCATTCTCATTGGTGAGATTCGCGATCGCGAAACGATGGAACACGCCATTGCTTTTGCCGAAACCGGACACTTGTGTATCTCTACCCTGCATGCGAACAACGCCAATCAGGCACTGGACCGGATTATTAACTTTTTCCCGGAAGAACGCAGAAATCAGCTACTTCTTGACTTGTCACTGAATCTGAAATGCTTTGTTTCTCAGCGACTGGTACCCACTGTTGATGGCAAACGCTGTGCGGCAATTGAAATCCTCTTGGGTACTCCGACCGTCGCCCAGGCCATTCATAAAGGTGAGGTAGAGAGCATTAAGGAGATCATGCAGAAGTCGGAAAACTTAGGGATGCAAACCTTCGATGCCGCCCTGTTCAGGCTCTACGAAGATGGGAAAATCAGTTTTGAAGAAGCCCTGAAAAACGCCGATTCGGCAAACAACCTTCGACTTCGTATAAAGCTGGAGAGCACGCGCGGATTGCCCGCAGATGCGGTCGAAGCGTCACCAGAGCCGACCAGCAGCTCCGCGTTTAGCCTGCAAATTGAAGATACGCCAGAGGAACCTGAGAACTAGAATAGCTGCGGACTATCGCTATGCCCTAAGTCCATTGAACCAGCGGCGGGGACTCCCGCCGCTATCACTATCCTTTTACTGCTCTTCTTCGACAATCTCAGCCTTTTTTGTCGACGGCTTTGGCAACAGCTGCTCACGAATAGCGCCTTCAATCTCAGCGGCAATCTCGGGATTTTCGCTAAGGAACTTGGCAGCATTCGCCTTACCCTGCCCGATTTTATCGCCTTTATAAGCGTACCAGGCACCCGACTTGTCAACGAGCCCGAGTTTTACACCAAGATCGATGACTTCGCCCATGCGGTAGATGCCACGGCCGTACATAATCTGGAACTCGGCTTGTTTGAATGGCGGCGACACCTTGTTTTTCACCACCTTGACCCGAGTTTCGTTGCCGACCACTTCGTCGCCTTCTTTTACAGCGCCGGTGCGACGGATATCCATGCGCACAGACGCGTAGAATTTCAGCGCATTACCCCCAGAGGTCGTCTCGGGATTACCGAACATCACACCGATCTTCATACGAATCTGGTTGATAAAGATCACCAGGGTATTGGTCTGCTTGATGCTGCCGGTCAGTTTACGCAGCGCCTGAGACATCAAGCGCGCTTGAAGACCAACGTGGGAGTCGCCCATATCCCCTTCTATCTCTGCTTTGGGCACCAGCGCGGCAACGGAGTCGATAACAATCACGTCAACGGAGCCAGAACGTACCAGCATGTCAGTGATTTCCAGCGCCTGCTCGCCGGTATCCGGCTGCGACACCAGCAGATCCTCCAGATTAACGCCCAGCTTTTCCGCATACTGGGGGTCCAGAGCATGTTCGGCATCCACAATGGCCACGGTTTTACCCAGCTTCTGAGCTTCTGCCATCACCTGCAGACACAGCGTGGTTTTACCGGAAGACTCAGGACCGTAGATTTCAACGATGCGCCCGAAAGGCAGTCCGCCGATGCCCAGGGCAATATCCAAACCCAATGAACCGGTAGAGACAGAAGGCATGACTTCCCGCGAACTGTCGCCCATTTTCATGATAGAGCCTTTACCGAATTGACGTTCGATCTGGCTCAGCGCGGATTCGAGTGCCTTCTGCTTATTGGGGTCCATAGTTTTTCTGCCCTTAAGGTTGTACGAATAAGATGCGAAATCGCGGTCACAAAATTACTGTATATATACTCAGTATCATCAGTGTGATTGTCAATCCCCAAGCGTAAAAAAGTGTCGGGCCGAGTGCTGGTCAGCACCTCGCGCATTCCGTACACTTTTGCGTTTCACTTTGTCCCAGCCCCGAACGCGGAGAACACCTATGAATGCAGGCATCGACCTGGCTCAGCACACGCCAATGATGCAGCAATACCTGAAGATCAAAGCACAGCATCCTCAGGAGCTGCTGTTTTATCGCATGGGTGACTTCTACGAGCTGTTTTTTGACGATGCCAAACGCGCCGCTGATTTGTTGGACATCACCCTGACCGCACGCGGTAAATCCGGCGGCCAGCCGATTCCCATGTGCGGAGTGCCCTATCATTCAGCTGAAGGCTACCTAGCCCGCTTGGTTAAAAGAGGCGTATCGGTAGCCATCTGTGAACAGATAGGCGACCCCGCTACCAGCAAGGGACCGGTAGAGCGTAAAGTCGTCCGCATAGTGACCCCCGGCACCCTCAGTGACGAAGCATTACTGGACGAGCGCCGTGACAACCTGCTGGTCGCCTGTTGCGAAATGGACGGCAGACAAGGGCTGGCCGTGCTGGATATGAGCAGCGGCCGATTCAGCGTCTCGGAACCCGGGAGCAGCGCGACGCTGCTCAGCGAGCTGCAGCGGCTTCGCCCTGCCGAACTGTTGATTCCTGAAGACTTCGGCGGCGAATGGCTGCCCGACATGCCGGGACGACGCCCCCTGCCGCCGTGGGAATTTGAGCCCGACACCGCCCACCGGCAACTGTGCAGCCATTTCGCGGTGCAGGACCTCGCGGGCTTCGGCTGTGACGGTTTGACCGCCGGTATCGCGGCAGCGGGCTGCCTGCTGCAGTATGTGAAAGATACCCAGCGCTGTGAGCTTCCTCATATTCGCCGCCTCCAACACGATGCCAACGAGCGTGCCGTGGCGATGGACGCGGCCACTCGTCGCAATCTCGAACTGGATATCAACCTCAGCGGCGGCACCGACAACACCCTTGCTTCGGTAATGGACCGCTGCCAAACAGCAATGGGTAGTCGCCTGCTGAAACGCTGGCTGCACCGTCCGCTGCGCGACCGCGAGGTACTCGAAGCCCGACGCGGCAGCATCGCCGCGTTGATCGACAACTATGATTTCGAGGCCTTGCGCGAGCCACTGAAGCAAATCGGTGACCTGGAACGGATTCTGGCCCGCGTTGCGTTGCGCTCGGCACGGCCCCGAGACCTTTCCCGCCTGCAGCAGTCGCTGGCAGTCCTGCCCGGTTTGCAACAACTAATGAGTACTCAGGAACTGCCACACCTTCGCGAACTGGCCACCGAGATCAGTCAGTTCCCCTCACTCGCTGAATTGCTGCAACGGGCCATTATCGACAACCCGCCGATGGTAATTCGCGATGGCGGTGTCATCGCCACCGGCTACGATGCCGAGCTGGACGAGCTGCGCAGTCTCAGCAGTGATGCCGGTGATTTTCTGCTGGACATGGAAAAGCGCGAGCGCGAGCGAACAGGCCTGAGCAGCCTGAAAGTGGGCTACAACCGGGTTCACGGTTACTACATCGAAATTAGCCGTGGACAGGCTGGCGAGGCGCCGGTTGAGTATATCCGCCGCCAGACATTGAAGAATGCCGAGCGCTTCATTACCCCCGAGCTGAAAGAATTCGAAGATAAGGCCCTGAGCAGTAAAAGCCGGGCACTGGCGCGGGAAAAAGCACTGTATGACGAGCTATTAGATATCCTGAATCGCGACCTCGGTGCCCTGCAGCTCAGTGCCCACTCACTCTGTGAGTTGGATGTAGTGTGTAACCTGGCCGAACGCGCCGTTCAGCTTGATCTGTGTGAACCGCAATTTAACGACGACGGCACCATGCATATTGAGCAGGGACGCCACCCGGTGGTAGAGAGCGTGTTGGACGAACCCTTCATTGCCAACGACCTCCACCTCGATCCACAGCGCCGCACACTGATTATTACCGGCCCCAATATGGGGGGTAAATCGACCTATATGCGGCAAACTGCGCTGATTACGCTGCTCGCCCATATCGGCAGCTTCGTCCCCGCCAAAGCGGCCAACCTGAGCATTGTCGATCAGATATTCACGCGTATCGGTTCCTCGGATGACCTGGCCGGCGGGCGCTCGACCTTTATGGTCGAAATGACAGAAACCGCCAATATCTTGCATAACGCCACCGAAAACAGCTTGGTATTGATGGATGAAATCGGGCGCGGCACCAGTACCTTCGACGGCCTGTCGCTGGCCTGGGCCAGTGCCATTGAACTGGCGGACAAGCTGCGCGCCTTTACCCTGTTTGCCACCCACTACTTCGAACTGACCGTTCTGCCGGAAAACTACCCCTGCGCAGCAAATGTTCACCTCGGCGTAAAGGAATATCAGGATCACGTGGTGTTTCTCCACCGGCTTGAAGAAGGCCCTGCCAATCGCAGCTACGGTTTACAAGTTGCCAAACTCGCCGGTATTCCAGAGCCCGTCATCCACGCGGCGAGAAAGAAACTGAACGCGCTGGAAAAACAATCCATTGGGCCGGTAGCCCAGACCAGTGGCCCGCAGCCAGACCTCTTCGCCGGTACGGGTCCCTCTGTCGTCGAAGAAACGCTGGATACCATCGATCCCGATGAGCTGACACCAAGGCAAGCACTCGAACAGCTTTACGCGCTAAAAGCGCTGATCAAGAAGTGATCTGACCGGCAAATCATTCACAAAACCGATAAGCCACACCTAAATTATTGTTAAGGCTTTGTGCTGTACCGATAATTTTCACTGGTGTTACAATGCGCGCTTGCCGATTCACAGTCAGAGAGTAAGGGGCTGACAAAAATGACTTTTGTTGTAGGTGAAAATTGCATCAAGTGTAAGCACACGGATTGCGTTGAAGTTTGTCCTGTCGACTGTTTCTATGAAGGCCCGAACTTTCTGGTTATTCATCCGGACGAGTGCATTGACTGCGCATTGTGCGAACCGGAATGCCCCGTAGAGGCGATTTTCTCCGAAGATGAACTGCCTGATGATCAGCAGGTCTTCCTCGAGCTCAATGCTGAGCTGGCCGAAGTATGGCCGAATATCACCGAGATGAAAGAGGCACCGGCGGATGCTGAGGAATGGGCAGGCAAGCCCGACAAACTGCAGTATCTTGAGCGCTGAGCTCTCTCCGAATACCAAAAACCCGCTTCAAGCGGGTTTTTTTATGCCCAAACGTTTTGTGAACCAATAGCTTAAAGACAGAAGTTCATCACACTTCTCCCATTATCTGGGGAACACTGACGCGCTAAACCAGTCACAAGCCCCAGACAGGATGGATCTGTATCGCATTCACGACAAACATCGCTGTCTGTATTAAACGCGCGGGGTACAAGCATTCTGTGCCCGGCCTCTGCGGCAATTCTGCCGCCTGTCAAAGGCAAAAAAGGAGCGTTTACGCCATGAAAAAACTGATGAATTCGCAGGCTGTTGCCAGAGTCATGTTGATGCTGCTCGTAGGGATCGGCGGCACCTCGCTGCTGACGGCCTGTGACCGCAACGAAGGACCGATGGAAGAAATGGGCGAAAGCATGGACCAGGGCATTGAGAATGCCAAGGACAGCTACAACGAAGGCGTTGAAGAAGTAAAAGACGAAATCGACGATCACAGCAGCAACTAATATTTTAAGGTTTACCCTCCAGCTGGCCGGCTCTCGCCGGCCTTTTTTATTTCTGCCCACCGCAAATGGTATTATTGCCAAGTCTGTATCACCCGCCCATGTAAGGACCACGCTTGGACACAGCCAGTATCAACACTCTGTTTCTCGTCGGCGCGAGCCTGGTCGCCGCGAGCATTCTGGTCAGCTCGGTCTCCTCTCGGCTGGGTATTCCCATTCTGTTGATCTTTCTGGGTGTTGGCATGCTGGCCGGAGAAGACGGCCCCGGCGGCATTCGCTTCGACAATTTCCCGGCCGCCTATTTAATCAGCAACCTGGCTTTGGCCGTTATTCTGCTCGATGGCGGGATGCGAACCCGCATGGCCAGTTTCCGCGTGGCGCTCTGGCCTGCCCTGTCGCTGGCAACCGTCGGCGTCGTTGGAACGGCCGCCCTCACCGGACTCGCAGCCAGCTATCTGTTTGATTTGAGCTGGATGGAGGGTCTTCTGGTTGGCGCCATTGTTGGCTCCACTGATGCCGCTGCCGTATTTTCTCTGCTGGGGGGACGCGGCCTGAACGAGCGGGTTGGCGCGACACTGGAAATCGAGTCCGGCAGTAACGATCCGATGGCGATGTTCCTGACCGTTACGCTTATCGAATTACTGCTGAGTGGCCAACCGATAGGCCTTGGTTTGCTGTTCACCCTACTCTGGCAGTTCGGCGTGGGTATCGTAATCGGCCTCGGTGGCGGCTATCTGCTTTGGCGGCTGATTAACCGCATGGAACTGGCCAACGGCCTGTACCCCCTGCTCGCGGTCAGCGGTGGCATGATTATCTATGCACTGACCATCGCCTCGGGCGGGTCCGGCATTCTCGCCATCTATCTCTGTGGCCTGTTGTTGGGCAACCGTCCGGTGCGAAACCGCCACGGCATTTTACATATGTTTGATGGCCTGGCCTGGTTAAGCCAAATCGCCATGTTCCTGGTGCTCGGCCTGCTGATTGACCCCAGTGGTCTCGTGGCAATTGCCCTGCCCGGACTGGTACTCGCCCTGTGGATGATTCTCGTTGCACGCCCTTCGGCAGTCATGCTTAGTCTGCTGCCCTTTCGGAGTTTTCAGCTCCGCGAGCGCGCCTTTGTCGCCTGGGTGGGCCTGCGGGGGGCCGTACCGATTATTCTGGCCATTTTCCCTATGATGGCGGGACTGGAGCACGCGCAGCTGTATTTCAACGTCGCGTTCTTCATCGTGCTGATCTCGCTGCTTCTCCAGGGTAGCAGCCTTGGCTGGGCGGCCCAGCGAGCTAAGGTCCTCATTCCGGCATCGCCATCCCCCGTATCTCGCGTGGGCTTAGAAGTCCACGTCGCCAGCCAGTGGGAGCTGTTCATCTACACCTTGGCGGCAGAAAAATGGTATATCGGCAAACCACTGCGTCAACTCCATATGCCGGACAGCACACGTATTGCGGCGCTTTTCCGCAACAAACAGCTACTGCACCCGAGCGGCAGTACACTGCTGTTGGCTGGCGATATTCTCTGTGTCATCGGCAAAGACAGTGACCTCCCTGCCCTCGGCAAGCTGTTCAGCGAGGCACCGAAGCAAGGTCTGGATATGCGCTTTTTCGGCGACTTTATTCTTCAGGCCGATGCACGACTCGGCGACCTCGCCATGCTCTATAACCTCAATGTCGGCCCTGAAGAAGCCGACCTCCAGTTGGCTCAGTTCCTGTCTCAACGCCTGTCTGCCCGCCCGGTACTGGGCGATCATATTCACTGGCAGGGGATGATTTGGACCGTCGCCGAGATGGATGGCAAGCGCATCAGCAAAATTGGTCTGCGCAGTGTTTCTGCCTTGCAGAGCGAGTAGACCTTCCTCCCTCGCCCTGACCGCCAAGGCATGTCGCTAGAACAGGGATTTCATCGTGCCGCCATCTACAACTAGCGATGCGCCGGTAATATAGCTGGCAGCGGGCGACAACAGGAATGCACCGGCTTTGCCAAACTCCTCCGGGTCTCCATAGCGCCCCAGCGGGATCAGCGATTCGTTGCTGGCTCGCTGCTCGCTGACATCTACGCCATTTGTCTCCGCCAGTTTGGCGTCCAGCGCCTTTATGCGATCGGTGTAGATCTGGCCCGGTATCAGATTATTGACACGAATACCCTCGGCGGCCAGCGAGCGGCTCAGGCTCTTGGCGAGGCTGCTCACACCGGATCGCATCACATTGGATAGCAGCAATATATCGATGGGTTCCTTCACGGATGAGGACGTCAACATCAAGATCGACGCCGCATCCGAGCGACGCAATGCCGGTAAGGCCTCTCGCACCAGCCTCACGGCACTCATTAAGGTCAGCTCAAAAGCGGCCTGCCACGCCGCGTCGTCAAAATCATCGAAACCGCCGGGCGGCGGACCGCCAGCATTAACCAGTACACCGTCAATTCGTCCGAAGCGCTCCTCGGCCTCGGCCACCCAACGCTGGATACTCTGTGCATCACTCATATCCAGCGAGGCCCCAATTACCACACTGCCACACTCTTCACACAGGCGCCGGGCCGCCGCCTCAACATCCTCAATATTGCGGCTGCCGAGCACGACGCGCGCTCCCGCCAGAGCCAGCTGTCGTCCGATGGCATAACCCAAGCCCCGGCTTCCGGCCGCGACCAGGTAAACTCTGTCTCTTAGCTGTAAATCCATGCAATTACCTCGTTCGGTGTACTCTCAACAGTATGCCAGAAGGAGTATATTGCACCGCGAAATCAAACGTCACTCGCCGGAAACCTGCTTGAAATTTGAGGCAAACGTCGGGATTAATCACGGTTCTCACGCAATTCCGCCGACATCATGAAAAATAGATGACAAGGCTGCGGATCGCTGTCAACATTGCCCACTGCACTGGTACAGAAGTAAACACATGGCTACACAAACCTCATCGAGTTATCACCACGGCAACCTTCGTCAAGAACTGATGGAGCTGGCGGAAAAGCACCTGGTGGATAATGGCGTCAGCGATTTAAGTTTGCGTGCACTGGCACGAGAAATTGGCGTATCGCAAACGGCACCTTACCGTCACTTTCGCGACAAAAACGCCCTGCTCGCCGCGCTCGCCACCGAGGGGTTTAAACGCTTCTTCGAAATGAGCAAGCCCAGTCAAGATGAGCCCCGTGCCGACAAAAGCCTGCTCTACTTCGGCCTGGCCTATGTCAAATTCGCCCGCGAGCACACCGAGCTGTTCCACCTGATGTTCGGACCTGCGCTCCAGCCGCGTAACCAGTACCCCGAGCTGTTTGCCGCAGGACGGGAGGCGATCTACAAAGTCAGAGCGGGCGTTGAACGCGGCCTCAATAATGGCGAACTGCGAGCATTAGACAATGTCGCGTCTATTGCCCATACGGTGTGGGCTGCCGTTCACGGTGTTACCACCTTGATGCTAGACCACGCGGACACCTACGGCTATCACCGCGACCTGCACCTGCAGGCGGAAAAGTCGATGCGCATGATGATAGCCGGACTGTGTACCGATCCAAGCTTCATCGCGAATCTCCCCAGCGAAGCAACACCCTACCCGCCCGAGCAGTGAGCAAAGGCGCCTCCCTGCAGTCACTCACTGCGAAGTAACTGCAGCGGCGAACTGATCAGCAGCTGCCGACTGGTCAACCACACCAGCCCCGCCAACAGCAGCCCCCCGGTAAGCGCGGCAATCGGCAGCATCTGCCAGTACCACACTGGCGACATCGAGAGCGCCCAGTACTGTACAGCCGCCACACATATGTTGGCGCCAACCGCGGACAACGTTCCCGCCAGGGCGCCCAGCAGAGCGAACTCGCCCAGCAGTACTCGCCGCAGAAAGCGGTTACTGGCGCCAAGACTCCGCAGCAGCGCATTTTCCTTCTTGCGCAGGGCAAAGCTGAGCTGCACATTGGCCACCGTGATTAGCAAGGCGCAGACCAGCACCAACCAGAGCACCACAGCAATGGCTGAGGTAAGTTGGCCGACCACGCCCTGAATCTGCTCCAGCAGGGCCCCGACTTCAATCAGCGTCATCGTCGGAAATCGCGCCAGCAGATCCACCAGGAGCTGACGCTGTTCCTCTGGCAGATAAAAACTGCTGATATAGCTACCGGCAAAGTTTTCCAGACTGTTTGGCGGAAACACGAAATAGAAATTAGGCCGCATACTTGCCCAATTAAGGCTGCGAATACTGCTGACTTCCGCCTCCAGCAACTGGCCGCCAATATTAAATTGTAACGGCGTGCCCAGCGTCAGACGCAGCCCACTGGCCAGCTCTTCCTCGACAGAAACCGGCAGGCGCGAGCGGCTCTGCCACGCCCCTAACTGAGGCCACCACAGCCCTTCGAGCAGCGTATTGTCTCTACCAAGCTCCTCCGCCCAGCTCAAATT
>MDSZ01258293.1_pt1 | contig 27254 bp, 33 predicted proteins | sample 811201 | NCBI WGS metagenome assembly MDSZ01 (sample SAMN05326647, study PRJNA326480) | marine metagenome | isolation source: seawater | place: Indian Ocean: North | collected 2010 | reverse complement strand
TTGAGATTGGTTGGTTGAAGTTAATTGGTGAAGGCCTATCTACTTTTATTCCTCTCTTCTCCAATGTTTTAGAAAAATTATCTAAGAGTTCATTAGCCTTATCTACTGTCTCCTTTGTTCTAGGTCCATATTGACCTCTCATATCTGAATCTTCTGGAACTTTTGCATCTAAGGCAGGTTCGGGTGCTGGTATACATGTTCCGTCGGCTCTACCAACAATAACGTGCTTAAGGGGATCCCATTCATTCCAACTATTGACTATAACTTTATTGCTCATATTAATTTAAACCAATAAATCTTCTATTAGATTGCATAATCATACTATAATAGAAAATTGCTATGAATATAAAAAAACCACCAATAATTGTATTTGTTGAGGGTACTTCATTAACCCCTAACCAAGGCAACCAAACCCAAAAGATTCCTCCAATGACCTCGGTTAAAGAAAGCAAAGTTAAATCTGCTGCAGGAATATTTTTAGATCCAATAGAATACAAAATTAATCCTAAGCAAACTAAAGTTCCGTGAGTTGCAAATAAAGCTTCATTAATACTCGAAGATAAAAAACTTAAATCATTAATTAAAATCATAACACTTGAAAATATAAAACATATAAAACCCGCAACAGCGACAGTAGTAAATTTTGGAGTTTCTTTTCGCCATCTTAGCGAAACTGAAAATATAGAAAAGCCTAATGCAGCAGCAATACCAAATATAAAGCCAGGTAAAGAATTGTCACCAGTATTTCCAAAAGCCATTACTGACAAACCAAATGCAGCAACTAATATTGCTATCCAGACCGTAAATGAAATTTTTTCTCTTAAGAATAGAAATCCAAGAAGAGCTGTAATAAATGGCATGGCCGCTAAACATAGTAATGTAATTGCTGCTGAGGTATTAGTAATGGACCAGATAAAACAAATCATTGCTGTTGCAAGACCTGCGCCACCTAATAACCCAGACAATCCTATGTTTAGATAGTTTTTATAAAAAATTTTTCCTTCTTCAAAAAAAAGATACACATTAAGCAATATAAATATCACTAAGCCTCTTGTGAAAAGATATTGCCAAGGAACAGTTTCTGGTTGATCAATATTTCTCACTACGTAGGGACCAAAGGACCATAATATTCCTGCAATTAAAACTATTGGGATAGCAACTTTTGGATTTTTTAAATCTTGCATGCAAATTTTTAATATTATTTTTTAAATTGGACAACTAAATAGATTTACGTAACCAAAAATTCATTTTGGCCTGAGGATGAATAACAATCAATAAAATCGCCTTTTTTAAAGTTCGATATACCATCAGTAAATACACCCCATGCGTTAGATTTTGTAAATGGATTAATTTTGTAAGATTCTTGACCTTTAAAAACTTCAAATTCAGCAACACCCTTATTAGAAAAAGTTAACTTTCCTTTCAAAAATCTTGTAAAATTTTTTTTTTTTGAAAAATTATTTTTAAGTTTGGCTTTTATTTTCATTTCTGATGAAAGACCTAATGATTGGTTTAAAAGAGGTACAACAAAAAATCTAAAACATGCAACTGTAGAAATCGGGTTACCTGGTAAACCAAAAAAACAGGTATTGTTTTTAAATTTTGCGAACATTATAGGTTTTCCAGGTCTAATTTTTGCTCCTTTAAAAATACACCGCAAATTATATTTTCTTATAATACTTGGAATAAAATCAAATTTACCAGCAGACACAGCACCAGAGGTAATTATAATATCGGTATTAGATTTTAGGTTTTTTTTAATTTCTTTATCAAAAAACTTATATTCATTATCTTTAATAATTTTTTTTATTTTAAAATTAACCGGTAAATTTTTTATAAGAGAATTCAAATAAACTGTATTAGAATTTCTTACTTTCCATATAGGAATTTTTTTTTGATCTGTTAATTCGTTACCAGTCGGATAAAATATAATATTAATTTTCTTTTTTACTAAAACTTTTTGTATACCCAAAGTTTTTAATGCCAACAAATGTGAAGGATTAATTAGTTGACCCTTTTTTACAATTTTATCTCCTCTTTTATAATCAGAGCCCTTTGGTCTAATAAATTCTAACTTTTTGAGTTTTTTACTAATAATTATATATTTTGCATTTTTCTTATTGGGATAATAGTCAATTTCTTCAACAGGTATTATTGTATTAAAAGGTCTTTTTATTATTGCGCCAGTCATAACTTCTATAGCTGAAAATTTTTTTATATTTTTAATATCAGGATTATCGCCAGCAGCTAATGTCTTTATAATTTTAAATTTTTGCTGATTTTTTTTATTTAATTTTTTTGTCTCCTTTGAATTAACTGCAAATCCATCAAAAGCTGTATTATTCCCTGCTGGATAATTTGTTTTTGATTTAATATCCTCTGCAGCAATTCTATTCAAACTTTCATTTATAAAAACCTTTTCATTTTTAATTTTGAGATAATTTTTATTAATTATTTTTAAAGCTGATTTGTAAGAATTCATTTTATTTTTTTTTGAGCCTCTTCTAAATCTAGTTTGGTATTAATATTCAAAAAACTTTTTTCACTTTCATTATTAATCTCTTTAATCTCAGCTCCTATTTTATTAGCCCAATCTTCAACTTTTCTTGACCCGTGTTCAATATCTTTTCTTAATTGATCTTTCAATTGAATAGACCATAATCCAAAAATATTATGTCTTTTTTTTCCACTTTTTAAAAAGAAAAGTTTTTTATTAGAATTTTTTTGTGACTCAATGATTACTTTTATATTTTCAAATTCAAAAAATGGAGTATCACATGGAAATGAAATTATCCATTGGTAGTTTTTATTATTACTTATAACCCATTCCATTGCCGACAAAATTCCAACCAAAGGTCCAAGTTGTCCAGATATTACATCCTTTACAAAAAAAACATTTTTTTTTGTTACTTGAGCATTGCTATTTGTAACAACTAAAATTTCTGAATAATTTTGTTTTAATTTGTCAATCGTATGATCGATGAGATTTTTGCCTCCTAGCCTTGCGACAGATTTATCTCCACCAAATCTTCTTGATTTTCCACCTGCTAAAATTACCGGCAAAATATTGTTTTCACTCATTAAATTAAATATAAGTCATATATCTTTTAAATAAAGATCATTTAATGGACCTAGAAATTTTAAAAATTGCCTCTGATACCAAAAATCATAAAGATTTACTTGGATGTACTCATACTTCAAAATTGAAAAATCCTTTGTGTGGAGATTTTATGGAAGTCGGTATTAAAGTTAAGAATAATAAAATTACAGATTTTGCTTATAAATGTGATGCTTGCATATACTGCCAAGCATCAGCAAGCTTAATTTCTAAATTATCAATAAATAAATCTATAGAAAAAATTAAAGAGGTATCAAACTTTTTTTCTGATTTCTTTAATAATTCTAATCAATTATTCCCAAAAGGATGGAAAGAATTGGAAAAATTATTTAATAAAAATAATTTATCAAGAAAAGAATGTATTCTATTGCCTTTTAAAACATTATTAAAAGCTTTAAAATCTTAATATGGAAAAAAATAATTTAATTAAAGCATCTTTAGCCAGCATCTTTTCAGTAATTACTATTGGTGCCTTAACCTTTCTAACTTATAAAACTGCATTTGGATTATTTTTGGTAGCCTCTTTTGGTTCAACAATGGTTTTATTATATGGTTATCCCGAAAGTCCATTTGCGCAACCTAAAAATATTTTTTTTGGTCATTTGCTTACTGCAGCAGTTGGCGTTATTGTTTTAAATTTAATCCCTTTACCAATTTACATAACTATACCAATAGCTGTTGGTTTGGGTGTTGGTTTCATGATTTTATTTAATGTAACGCATCCGCCTGCAGGGGGAAATCCAATAATTGTAATATTGGGCAGTGTGTCATTAGATTATTTAATTAGCCCAATTATACTTGGATCAATAATAGTTATAGTTTTTGGAATTATTATTAATAGATTTATTCTAAAAAAAAAATACCCTCATTAAAATGGATATAAAATACAATGTCATTAAAGTAAAAAATTCTAATTCTCAGGAATTAAAAGACTCTGTTTCGGTTGAAGAACCATTAGAGATGCGTCTTAAGTTTCAATCCAATAAAAAATGGGAAGTTCAAAATATTTCAATTACTATGAGAACTCCTGGTAACGATGAGGATTTGATAAGAGGTTTTTTATTTAATGAAAGAATAATTAAGAGTATGAATGAAATTCAAGCTATAGAATATATTGGAAATCCCACTGGAGATTATAATTTGCAAAACATTATCGAAGCAACATTAAATGTTAAAGGCGATTTAGATATTAGTAATCTAAAAAGAAATTTTATCACTAATTCATCTTGTGGTGTGTGTGGTAAAACCTCTCTTGATTCGATTGAAATAATAAAAAAAAATAAACTTGATTTATCTATACCTAAAATTGAAGAAAGTATAATTTTACAGGCCCCTCAACTTTTAATGAATAAACAATCAGAGTTTGTAAAGACTGGGGGTATTCATGCAAGCTCTTTAATTGACGTTAAAGGAAATGTAATTTCTACTAGAGAAGATGTGGGTCGACACAATGCCTTAGATAAATTAATAGGATATTCTATAAAAAATAATCTTTTAAATCCTTCGGAACAATTTATCGCTTGCTCAGGAAGGCTAAATTATGAGCTGGTTCAAAAAGCTTTAATGGCAAATATAGGTGTTATGGCTGGAATAGGTGCGCCCACAAGTCTCGCTATAGACTTAGCTAAACGTTTTGACATGACTCTGTTAGGTTTTGTAAAAGGTGATAGTTTTAATATATATTGTAATAAAGATAGAATTACATTAAGCGCTTAGAAAAGGAGACAATGTCAAAAAATATAAGTAATTTATCTGGAAGGATAGGATTAAAAAATAATCTATTTCAAAAATTATCAGAAAGATCACTTAGTTCAAAAAATGGTGACGGCATAAAAGAATTAGCTGAAGAATATAAAATGGGCGTTTCAACGATTCATGGTGCAGAAAGTTTTTATGAATTTTTAAGACCTTCACATAGAGAAAAAAAGGCATTTGTTTGCAATGGAAGTGCCTGTATGTGTGCAGGAACACAAGAACCTTTAAAGAGAAAATTACAAGATAAGCTTGGAAAAGATAAAGTTGGTGAAATGTTTTGTCTTGGTTATTGTTATGAAAACCATGCATTCCATTACAACGGGGAAAATTATGCTGGAAAAGATATTAATAAGATAGACGAAATTATAAATGGAAAAGAAATAAAACAGGAAAAGTTTTTATCAAAAAGTTATTCTAAAACTAGTTTTTTAATGGATGATAAATTATCTGATATTAATAAATTTAAAGATCAACTTTCAAAATTTCTACAAACTGACAAAACAGAAATTATAAAATCACTTTTATCATCTAATCTTACAGGAAGAGGTGGAGCAGGATTTCCAACTGGTATGAAATGGGATTTTTGCAGTAAAACAAAATCAGAAAAAAAATATGTAATTTGTAATGCTGACGAAGGAGACTCTGGTGCATTTTCTGATAGATATTTATTAGAGGATCAGCCCCTTAAAGTAATATTTGGGATGGTTATATGTGGATATGTAATTGGAGGAAATGAAGGAGTATTATATATTAGAGGTGAATATCCTAAATCGATAGAAGCATTAAATGGATCAATCAATATACTAAAAGAAAAAGGTTTGCTTGGAGAAAATATTTTAAACACAGACTTTTCTTTTGATTTAAATATTTGTATAGGTCAAGGTGCGTATATTTGTGGTGAAGAGACTGCGTTGATTGCATCTATTGAAGGTAGAAGAGCCGAAGTAGATGTTAGACCTCCATTTCCTGTAACTGAAGGATTGTATAAAAAACCAACAGTAGTAAATAATGTGGAAACTTTAGCTGCTGCTGCGGGTATACTTTTAAATGGAGCAGAAAAATTTGCGGCAATAGGAAATAAAAAGTCCGCAGGTACAAAATTAGTATGCTTAGATAGTTTTTTCAACAATCCTGGAGTTTATGAAATTGAAATGGGAACTCCTATGAAAAAAATATTTTATGAAATTGGTGGAGGTTTAAATAAACCAGTCAAAGCTTTTCAAATTGGTGGGCCCTTGGGTGGAGTTGTTCCAACTCAAGAAATTGAAAATTTAAATTTAGATTTTCAAGAATTCACAAATGCAGGATTCATGCTGGGTCATGCAAGCGTTGTGAGTATTCCTAGCGATTTTAATATGATTGATTACATTCATCACTTATTTGAATTTTCTGCCGAAGAATCCTGTGGGAAGTGTTTCCCTGGAAGACTCGGATCTTATAGAGGTAAGGAAATGTTTGATCAGGTAAAAAATAAATCTGCTAAAATCCCTCTTAAATTGTTGAATGAATTGTTAATTACTATGAAAAAGGGATGTTTGTGTGCTTTATGTGGTGCAATACCAACGCCTATAATGAACATATTAAAGTATTTTGGTGATGAAATGAAAAATGATATAGTGCAGGAAAACTAATGAGTGCTGAAAAAAGAAAAATTGCGTATATAGATGGCAAACCTTATGAGATAGGTCCTAATCATACCTCGATTTTAAAATTTGTTAAAAGTTATTTTGGCGAAAAACAAGTACCAACTTTATGTGATGATCCAAACCTAGCTCCTTATGGAGCATGCAGAGTATGTTCAGTTGAAGTTGCCCTAGAAAAAGATGGTCCTACAAAAGTAGTTGCGTCGTGTCATACTCCAGTTGCAGAAAACCAACATATTTTTACAAGCAATGAAACATTGCATAATTTAAGAAAAAATATCGTAGAACTAGTTATTTCAGATCACCCAATGGAATGTGAAACATGTGAAGTTGACAATAATTGTGAACTACAAACGGTAGCCAATGATCTAGGGATAAAAGAACATAGATATAACAATCCAAAACAACATAAAGGTATTCCAAGAGACACTTCTCATGCTTATATGAGAATGAACTTAGACAATTGTATTAATTGTGGAAGATGTGTAAGAGCATGTGATGAAATTCAAGGCTCTTTTGTTTTAACGATGAGTGGAAGAGGATTTGAGTCTAGAATTACAACAGACAATGATATGGTTTTTGGAGACTCTTCATGTGTTTCATGTGGAGCCTGTGCTCATACTTGCCCAACTGATGCTATCTCTGATGTATTTAAATCAAAATCTGCAAGAGTAGACAAAAAAGTTAGAACAACCTGTTCTTATTGTGGTGTAGGATGTAACTTAGAAGCTTCAATTAAAGATGGCAAAGTTGTAGCCATAGATACTCCAAAACAAACGGAAGTAAATGCTGGACATACTTGTATCAAAGGAAGATATGCATTTGGTTTCTATGATCATCCAGATAGATTGCGAAATCCACTAGTTAAAAGAAATGGAAAATTTGAAGAAACATCTTGGGATGAGGCTTATGAATATATTAAAAATAAATTAGAAAAAATTAAAAATGAAAACGGCCCAGACTCGATAGCGGGAATTTCTTCAGCAAGATGTACCAATGAAGAGAACTATGTATTCCAAAAAATGATAAGGGCAGTCGTGGGAACTAATAATATTGATTGTTGTGCAAGAATTTGTCACTCTCCTACAGCCTGGGGTATGCAACAAACATTTGGAACTGGAGCTGCAACAAATTCAACAGAGGACATTTATCATGCAGATTTATTTTTAGTAATTGGTGCAAATCCTACTAATGCTCATCCTGTAACAGGTGCAAAAATTAAACAACAAGTAATGAAAGGTAAAAAATTAATTGTTTTAGATCCAGTAACAACTGAGTTAGCAAGATTAGCAGATTATCATATAAAACTTAAACCAGGTACTAATGTAGCTATTTTAAATATGATGCTTTATTTTATTGTAAAGGGTAATTTATTAAATAAAGACTTTGTTGAAAAAAGAACTGAGGGATTTGATGCATTTATAGAGCATATAAACGAATTAGATATTGATCACCTAGCAGAGGTAGCTGGGGTAGATAAACAACTAGTTAAAGAAGCAGCTATTGCATATGCTACGGCAAATAATTCTATGGAATTTCATGGACTAGGCGTTACTGAACATGAGCAAGGTTCAAAAACTGTAATGTTAATAGCTGACCTAGCAATGATAACGGGCAATATTGGAAGAAGAGGAGTTGGAGTTAATCCTTTAAGAGGGCAAAACAATGTTCAGGGTGCAGCAGATATGGGATGTCAACCTCACCAAGGTGCTGGTTACTTCAATGTTGCTGATAAAAAAATTCAGGAATTTTATACCGAAAAATATGGCGTAGTTCATCCAACCAAAGCAGGTTTAAAAATTCCAGAAATATTCGATGCTGCAATAAATAAAGAGGTAAAGGGATTGTGGATTATAGGTGAAGATATAGTTCAAACAGATCCAAACAGTGCACATGTTATAAAAGCTATGGAGTCTTTAGATTTGTTAGTAGTGCAGGAAATTTTTATGAGTGAGACAGCAAAACTTGCAGATGTTGTTTTACCTGGAACAACATTTTTAGAAAAAGATGGAACATTTACAAATACTGAAAGAAGGGTTCAAAGAGTAAATAAAGCAGCAGAACCATTACCTGGTACAAAGCCTGATGGAGTTATAGTAACAGAAATGATGCAAAAACTTGGGTATGATCAACCTAAATATGATGCAGACCAAGTGCTAGCTGAAGTAGCAGATATTGTTCCATTCTTTAAAGGTATTACTAGAGAAAGATTAGGCAAATTTGGGCTACAATGGCCAGTAAAAGAGGATGGTACTGACACGAAAATTCTTCATGAAAAAGAGTTTAAACTTGGAAAAGGACGACTAAAATCATTTAATTGGGAAGAGTCTTCTGAATTAAAAAATAATAAGAAAGATTACCCTCTAATATTAACTACCAGTAGAGTTCTTCAACATTATAATGCGGCTACCATGACAAGAAGAACCAAAAATTTAAAAATAGTTGACGAAGATATACTGCTAGTTCATCCCAACGATGCAAAACACAGAGAATTAAATACAGGGGATATAGCAAGATTATATTCTGGAAGAGGAGAAGTTTCATTAAAAGTTGAAGTCACCGACAAAGTTAAAGAAGGAATTGTCTTTACAACATTTCATTTTCCAGAGCATATGGTTAATATGGTTACAGGAGATGGTAAAGATGAAGAAACAAAGTGTGCTGAATACAAAGTTTCCGCTGTTGAGGTTCAAAAAATATCAAATAAATTTAAAACTGAAATAACTCCTGAAGAAAATCAAGCAGAAGTTGTAAGAACCTAGTTATTTTAAAATCGCATATCTAATATTTTATTTTCTCAATCTTTTTTTTTAAATATTATGCTAACTTAAAAATTGGAGGTAACTATGGCTAAATTTATAGTAATGGGAAAATATACTGCTCAAGCATTTAAGGGTTTTATTGGAAATCCAAATCAAGATAGAGCAGCAGCCGCAACTGCTTTATCAGAAGCCGTTGGAGGAAAAATGGAAGCTTTCATGATCACTAGAGGTGCTTACGATTTTGTTGGTATAGTGAGTGGTGATATTGGTTTTGATGGTGCTGCAGCTGTTAAGCTTGCTGTTGAAGCTTCCGGTGCAATTACTGACTTTACCATATTGGAAGAAATGGATATGGGTAAAGTAGCTGGTATGGCATCTAAAGCAATGGCTAACTACAAACCAGCTGGATAGTACAAAAAATAAAGTTAATTCTATCATGATTAATTTTATTAATTATGATAGTTTTAACTAATATGAAAATTTTAAGAGATAGTTTTGGTAGAACATTTCCATATATCCGATTGTCAATTACCGATGTTTGCAATTTTAAGTGTGGCTACTGCCTACCTAACGGATACCAAGTTGACAAAAGTGACAGTAGAAAATTTTTAAATATAGAGGAAATTAAAAGACTGGCAAAAGGACTATCAAATTTAGGTGTATGTAAAATACGTTTAACAGGTGGAGAGCCAACTGTTAGAAAAGATTTTTTTGAAATTATAAAAATATTAAAAAATGAAGCAGGTATTAAAAAAGTTGTTATTACTACCAATGGATACAGATTGAATGAGATAGCTGAAAAAATCGCCTTAAGTGGTTTAGATGGTATAAATATCAGTATAGACAGCCTAAATCCTAAAATATTTAATGAAATAACAGGACATGATAGACTTAAGGAAATATTAGAGGGCATAAAACAGCTACAAATTCTCAACTTTAATAACATTAAAATTAATGCTGTTTTATTAAAAGGCATTAATGACAGCGAGTTTGATTTTGATCAATGGTCAAATTATATAAAAAACAATGATTTAGATTTCAGATATATTGAGTTAATGCAAACAGGTGATGGTTTAGATTATTTTAAAAAGTATCATGTCTCTTCAAATAAATTTAAAAGTTATCTAATCAAAAATAAATGGATATATCAAACTTTGGGTAGAGATGCGGGACCTTCATTAAATTATATTCATCCTGAGTATAAAGGTAAATTTGGTATAATAGCACCATACTCAAAAGATTTTTGTAAATCATGTAATAGGCTTAGAATTACATCTAGAGGTGATTTAAGACTTTGTTTATTTGGTAATACTGGAATTAGTATAAGACATTTAATTCAAAAAGATGATCAACTTGATGAGTTAAAAGATTTAATCTCAAAACAATTAAATTATAAAAAAGAGTCCCATTATTTGGAGCTCGGAGAAACAGGTTTAACTAATAATTTATCAAAAACTGGAGGTTAATTGACAAAGCTAAAAGTTGTAAATCGTGATGAATTGGTAGATTGGGCTAAAAAAATCTTTAAAAAGAATTCTTTCAAAATGGTTGATGTTTCATCAAAAAAAGAAACATTCAGAAGGGCACTTGCGTCTGGTAAAATTTATGTAGGTAAAGAAGTTTTTAAACTTATTAAAAATAAAGACATGCCAAAAGGAGATCCTGTTGCACTTGCAGAAATTTCTGCTGTGATAGGAGTAAAAAAAACAAGTGAAATAATTCCATTGTGTCATCCTCTTAGTATTGATCATACAGCTACTAAAATATTACTAAATGAAGACGATCAATCCCTGGAAGTTTATTGTGTAGTTTCTACTTTTTCTAAAACCGGAGTTGAAATGGAAGCAATTATGGGGGTTAATGCAGCATTAATTACTATTTATGATTTAAGTAAAATAGTAAATCCTCATTTAAGAATAGATAATGTAAAACTATTAATCAAAGAAGGTGGAAAAAGTGGTTTATGGAAAAATCCAGATGGTCTACCAGGTTTTCTAAATAAAATTTTTTAATGAAAGTATCAGTTGAATTATTTGGTGCTGCGAGAGATTTTAGCAATAAATCACATATAGATTTTGAATTAATAGAAAATTCTTCAATCGGAGATTTAAGAGAAAAAATGATTAAATTTATTGAAATAAAATTTAATGGTAATGAAAATTACAAAAAAATTATAAGTTCCTCTGCTTTTTGTTCATCAGATGATAAAATTGTCTCAGACAATTATAAAATAGATAAAAATCAAAACTTTAGCATAATACCACCAATAGGAGGTGGTTAATGTTGCATGCAAAAATTGTTGATACATCTAAAAAAGAAATAATTCAAATCTCAAGAGCTGAAGATTTTCTAAGTCAATCTAAGTTTGGTGCAAATATTTATTTTATTGGGACAGTGCGAGAATTTAATGAAAACAAAAGAGTGATTGGCATCACTTATGATACGAAAGACAGTATGGTAATTAAGAGTTTTGAGGAAATATATAATGAAGCAGACAGTAAGCTCAATATCGCTGAAAAAGCTGTATTTATTGAACATGTAAAAGGATATGTAAAGTTAAAAGAAAAGAGTATCATCATTGGAGTTGGTTGCAAACATCGAAGTCAAGCATATGAACTATCGAGGTATATTATCGAGGAGATAAAAAAAAGAACTCCGATTTGGAAAAAAGAACATTATGAAAAAAATGAAAGTGAATGGTTAAAAGGAGTTTCATTAAATACTTAAAATGATTAAATTTAAAAGCTCTGAAATAACGCCAGAAAAAATTTATATTAATAGAAGAAAATTTGTACAAAAATTTGGCCTTGCTGCCGGATCACTTTTTATGTTTCAAGATTTTATTAGTAACGCTGATGCCTCCACCAATGATGATAAATTAAAACTTACTGATTATAAGTATATAACTACTTATAATAATTATTATGAGTTTGGAACTGGTAAATCTGATCCAGTTGAAAAATCTCAAAAGTTTAAAACAAAACCTTGGAATATTTCAATAGATGGAGAGGTGGAAAAACCTATCACACTATCCATGGACGAAGTTTTAAATATGTTTCCTTCTGAAGAAAGAATTTATAAATTAAGATGTGTTGAAGGGTGGTCGATGGTAATTCCTTGGCTTGGATTTCCATTAAATAAAATATTGAATAAAGTGACCCCAACTAGTAAAGCTAAATTTGTTAAATTTACATCAATTCTTGATCCAAAACAAATGATTGGTCAAAGATTTCCTATATTAGATTGGCCTTACAAAGAAGGTTTAAGAATAGATGAAGCAATGCATGATCTTACAATTTTAGTTACAGGTTTGTACGGAAAAAAATTACCAAATCAAAATGGAGCTCCCTTAAGATTAATGGTTCCTTGGAAGTATGGTTTTAAAAGTGCTAAGGCAATTGTGAATATAAAACTAGTTGAAAAAATGCCAACATCTTCATGGATGAAAGCATCTCCAAATGAATATGGGTTTTATTCAAATGTAAATCCAAGAGTTGATCACCCAAGATGGTCTCAAGCAACGGAGAGAGTAATTGGTGAAAGCATTATAAGTCCAAGGATACCAACAACAATGTTTAATGGATATGCTGAACAAGTTGCCAGTCTTTATACTGGTATGGATCTGAAGAAAAATTATTAATTTTGATGCAAAAAATCTATAAGCCGATAGTTTTTTTAGCATGTTTGGTGCCTGCAATTATTTTATCTTATAAAATTATTTTGAACCAACTTGGGCCTGAACCAATTAAATATATCACTCACCACACTGGTGAATGGACAATGCGGTTTATTATTTTGACATTATTAATGTCACCATTAAGAAAATTAACTAATTCAATTATTTGGATAAAATATAGGAGAATGTTTGGCTTATTTGTTTTTTTTTATGCTACTTTACATTTACTAACTTATATTGGTTTAGACTATAGATTTGATTGGGAACCACTTTTGAATGATGTGGTTAAAAAAAAATTTATATTTATTGGATTTGCAGCTTGGGTTTTATTGATACCACTGGTTATTACATCAACTACTAAAATGAAAATTATTCTTAAAAAAAATTGGAAAATACTTCATAGGCTAATTTATATAATAGCAATTTTTGGTGTTTTACATTTCATATGGTTGTCTAAAACTATATATTTTGAGCCTCTAATTTACTTAATAATAGTAGGTTTTTTATTGATTTTAAGGATAAATTTTAAAAGTCTATTTTCTAAAATCAGATAGTTGATCAAAATCAGAAAATTCTTTACCTGATTTGATTTTGATAAAATTTGTCGATTGTTTTAATCTACTTACAAGATACTTGGCTCCAACATCTCCCTTTATTTTTTTAAATTTGTTTAATACAGAAATATTAAATCCTATAGGATTACCAATTTTATTTTTAAATTTTAGAACATGAACTAAATGATTTTTATTAATTATTGATTTACATATTTTATTAAGATTTGAATATTTTATATATGGCATATCTGATTGTACAATTAAAAAACCTTTGTCTTTTTTAGATATTTTTTTTAAACCTGTTTTTATCGATGAAGAGATTCCTTTTTTAAAATTTTTATTTTCAACAAAAGTAATTTTTTTATTTTTGGGAACTATCTTTTTTACTTTGTTTTTTTCATGACCGAGTACAATTATAATTTTATCAATTTTGCTTTTTATTAAAGATACAATAGGATAATTTATTAAAAATTTTTTTTTGTATTTTGTTAGCAGTTTATTTTTATTTCCAAATCTTTTTGACTCTCCTGCGGCTAATAAAATTGCCTTAATCACTTTTATATGTTTCTGCAACAAGTTGAGCAATTATTGATAATGCTATTTCTGGAGCAGATTTACCTCCAAGCTTAATGCCTATTGGTCCATGTATTGAATTTATTTCTTGCTCAGAAAATCCTGCCTCTATTAATCTTTGACATCTATTTTGGTGTGTTTTTTTACTTCCTAATGCCCCTATATAGTAAAAATTATTTTTTAAAGCATGTTGTAATGCCGGATCATCTATTTTTGGATCGTGTGTTAGAGCAATTAATGCTGAATTAGAATTAGTTTCTATTTCTTTAAAAGCTTCTTGTGGCCATTTATTAATTATATTCATATCTGGAAATCTTTGTTCAGATGCAAAATAACCTCTTGGATCTATTATACTTATTTCAAAATTTAAACTTTTTGCAAAATCAACTAAATACTGGGCGATATGAACTGCACCAACAACTATCACTTTTATAGGTTTTATATAGGACTCAACAAATATTTCTGTGTTCTCAATTATACCATTTTTTTTAGATTTAAATAATAAATTAATTTGATTTGTATACTTTGAAAATTCTCCTGGTGGAGATTTTCCAGGAATAAAGATTGCGCTATCTCCATTTTCTAGATTAGTCAAAATTGCAAATTCTTTTTTTGATGATTTGTTTTTTAAAATTTCTTTAAGAGTATCTATTTTCATTAATGTATCTGCTCTATATAAACAGCTATTTCACCACCACAAGCTAATCCTACTTCCCATGCGCTCTCGTTTGATACTTTAAATTCTATTTTTTTGCATATTCTGTTTTCTTTGATTAAGGAAATACATTCGCTTACGACAGCTGACTCTACGCATCCTCCTGATACTGATCCAGAAAAGTCACCTTTTTCATTAACGATCATTCTACTACCTACTTGACGTGGTGAAGATCCCCAAGTTTGAATAACCGTTGCTAACACAACTTTTTGATTGGCTTTAATCCAATCATGTGCCTCGTCCAATATTTTTTCATCAAATGAATTTTTCATCTGATAAAATATAGTTTTTAACTAACAGTCTTCAACGGCTTTTTTAGCCTGAGTGATAACTAAACTAGCTCTAAAGTCTGCAGAGGCATGAATATCCGAATTCATCTCTGAACTATCAAGTTCCATCCCTTTTATTGAAGATGAAGAGAAATTGCTAGAAAGGGCTTTTGACATATCTTTATCATTATAAACACATGATTTTGCCCCAGTAACAGACACATTTACGTTTTCTTTATACTTTGCAACATACACTCCAACTATTGCATAGCGAGATGCGGGATTAGGATGTTTTTGATAACTTGATTTATCTGGTATTTGGAATTCTACTGCTTCTATCAATTCACCTTTTTTTAATGCAGTTTCAAACATGCCTTTAAAGAACTTTGAAGCATCTATTTTTCTTTCATTGGTATGAATAGTTGCATTTAATGCCATGCAAGCTGAGGGGTAATCAGCTGATGGATCGTTATTTGCTATTGATCCACCAATAGTTCCTCTGTTTCTTACTTGTGGGTCTCCTATTCCTTCAGCAAGGTTGGATAAAGATGGTATAGCTTTTTTTATTTCCTTAGATTTTGCAACCTCAACATGTTTAGTTGCGGCACCAATTGTAACAGACTTATTACTTATTTTAATACCATTTAATTTCTTAATATTTTTAATATCAATTAAGTCTTTGTAAGTTGCTAAACCCAATTTCATAGATGGAATTGTTGTCATGCCACCTGCTAAAAACGCGGAATTAGAAGATGCAAGCTTAGATGCATCTTTACTGTCTTTTGCTGAATGATAATTAAATTCTTTCATAAACCTCCTTATGCTGCTTTAGCGTTAGATTTTTTTAATTTTTTACATGCTTTCCAAACTTTTTCAGCTGTAGCTGGCATTGTTATTTCTTGCCCGCCTAGAGCGTCGATCACAGCATTCATAACTGTTGGTGGGGCTGCTATAGCTCCCGCTTCACCACAGCCTTTAACACCTAATGGATTAGTAGTTGCATGTGTGCACGTATATCCAATGTTAAACTCAGGAAAATTATCAGCTCTTGGCATCGTATAATCCATATAAGATCCTGTCATTAGTTGACCAGTTTCATCATATTCTGCATTTTCATACAAAGCTTGACCTATTCCTTGAGCCAAACCTCCATGAACTTGTCCTTCAACTACCATGGGGTTAATTATTCTTCCAAAGTCATCACAGGCTGTATATTTTTCAAGTTTAACACTTCCAGTTTCAGGATCAATTTCTACCTCAGCTATATGAGTCCCCGCTGGAAATGAAAAGTTTGATGGATCAAAAAAAGCAGATTCTTTTAATCCTGGCTCATCACCTTCAGGCAATGGAGATTTCATTTCATCTCTTACGCCTGGTAAATAGCAAGCAAATGCTACTTCACCTATTGTCTTCTTTTTATTGGACTTTGAAACAATGAATTCTCCATCTTTAAATTCAACATCTTCAGGGCTTGCTTCTAACATCTTAGCCGTAACTCTTTTACCTTTTTCAATTATTTTTTTGCAGGCATTTACAATTGCAATTCCACCCACTGCTAAAGATCTAGAACCATATGTTCCCATACCAAAAGTACCTTTATCGGTATCACCGTGAACAATATCAATGTTTTCTATTGGTACACCTAGCTCATCAGCTGCGATTTGTGCAAAAGTTGTCTGGTGACTTTGTCCATGACTGTGAGAACCTGTGTAAACAGTTACTTGACCTGTTGGATTGAATCTAACTTCTGCTGACTCCCATAGACCAACACCACATCCAAGAGACATAACTGCTGCAGAAGGAGCTATACCACATGCCTCAAAATATGATGAAACTCCAATACCTCTTAGTTTTCCTCTAGATTCTGACTCTTTTCTTCTTACTTCAAATCCACTGTAATCTGCCATTTGCTTTGCTTTTTCCATTCCAGCAACATAATCACCTGAGTCCACTGTATGAACTAAAGTTTGTTTGAATGGAAATGCAGTTGGAAAATTTTTTACTCTTAATTCGGTTTTATCTATTCCAAGTTCCATAGAAGCTTTTTCAACCAATCTTTCAATAGTATATGTTGCTTCTGGTCTGCCTGCTCCTCTATATGCATCAACTGGAGCAGTATTTGTATAAACAGCTTTTACGTTTGTACACGCAGCAGGTATTTCATACACTCCTGTTGCACAAGGTCCAAATAAATATGTTGGAGTAACTGTTCCAAATACCCTAGCATAGGCACCAAGATTAGCTATAGTTTCGTTTTTGAAACCAAGAAACTTACCATCATTAGTGACAGCTAACTCTGCATGAGTTACATGATCCCTTCCATGAATATCTGTTAAAAATGACTCTGATCTCTCAGCGACCCATTTAATAGCTCTATTTATTTTTTTGGCAGCCCAGCTACAAACTATATCTTCATTGTATACATTTATTTTTGAGCCAAAACCTCCTCCAACATCTGGGGCCACGACTCTTAATTTATGTTCTGGAGCAACATTACCAAATGCCGACATTATCAGTCTTGACAAATGAGGGTTTTGACTTGTGGTATATAAAGTTATTTCTTCTGAGGCTGAATTATAATCAGCAACACATGCTCTTGGTTCCATAGCGTTTGGAATTAATCTATTATTAATAATATCTATAGAAATAATTTTGTCAGCTTTATCAAAGGCTTCTTTAACTTTTTGTCTATCGCCCAACAGCCAATCGAAACATAGATTTTTATCTATACCTTCATGTATCGTTTCTCCACTCATAGCATCAGCAGTACTAGTTACAGCTTTTAAAACTTTATAATCAACTTCAACTTTTTCCGCTGCAGCCTTAGCTTCATCTAAACTTTCCGCAATAACAACTGCAACAGGATCACCAACAAAATTAACATTATCTTTTGCTAGTGGTGGGTTTGCAGGACATTTCATTTCTGTACCATCTTCACTTCTTATAGCCCATCCTGCTATCAAGCCTCCAATTTTGTCATCTGCTATTTCTTTACCAGTTAGTATACTTACAACACCTGATGACTTAATTGCTTTATCAATATTTAATTTTTTGATTGATGCTCTTGCGTGAGGCGATCTTACAAATATTGCGTAAGTTTGATTAGCTAAATTGATGTCAGCTGTATATCTGCCCTTGCCTGTTAAAAATCTTTTATCTTCTTTTCTCTCGACTCTAGAACCTACTAAACTTGCCATTTTTTAATCCTCCTTAAACACTTACATTTTAGTTGCAGCTTCTTTTACTGCAGCAACAATATTTTGATAACCAGTACATCTACAAATGTTACCCTCTAGCCAATCTCTAATTTCTGTATCTGATGGTTTTTTATTTTTTTGTAAAAGATCTATTGCGCTCATAACCATTCCTGGTGTACAAAATCCACATTGTAAGCCATGAAGTTTTTTAAATGCTTCCTGCATAGGATGCATTTTTCCATTAGTTTGTAAGCCCTCTATAGTTGTTACTTTTGAACCATTAACGTCTGCTGCTAATGTAGTGCAGCTTTTTAAAGAACTTCCATCGACATGTACTACACATGCTCCACACTGGCTTGTGTCACATCCAATATGTGTACCTGTCAATTGCATATGCTCTCTTAGGAATGATGATAGTAGAGTATTGTCTGGAACTTCTTTATCTACTTTTCTTCCATTAATTTCTAATGAAATTTTAGTCATAGTGTCCCCTTTAATAATTTAATAGATTAAAACATTTTGAGGAGTTCTTATCAACAAAGAATCTTTTACTACTTATAGTAGAATCTCATTTAAAAAATCAAATAAATCAGGGCTATTCCAATTATTACAGCGCCAAAAAAATAATAATATTTATTTTTTTTATTATCAGTTTTTAAATTCGTCGACTCAACTTTATCTTCTAAAGTTTCTTCAATTTCAAATTTTTCATCAGATAAAATTAGGTTGGAAAAATTTCCGAAGAAAATATCAGCCATTTTTTTTGCTGTCATATCTATTAATCTTGATCCAACTTGAGCAATTTTTCCTCCAACTTGGGCTTCCACTGAGTAAATTAATTTTGTTCCATTTTCATGCTCTTCGAGTTTAACATCCGCTTCACCAGATGCAAAACCAACCAAGGAATTACCTGATCCGACAATCTTATAACTATTGGGTGCTTGTAATTCTTTTAATTCAATCTCTCCTGAAAAACTTGCATTAAAAGGTCCAATTTTGTTTGTGGCCTTAGCAGAGAATTCTGTCTCAGATTTTTTATTAAACTCTTCACATCCCGGTATAGCTTTTTTCAATATTTCAGGATCATTTAAAGCTTCCCATACCTTTTGTTTATTTAAATTTATTTGATATGATCCTGTTAATTTCATTATTAAAACATATACTAATAATTATGGATGAAAATATAAAAAAAGAGTTACAATCAGCTGCCTTTGATAGGCTTATATCTCACTTAAGAGAGAGAAAAGATGTACAAAATATAGATTTAATGAATCTTGCTGGGTTTTGTAGAAACTGTCTTTCTAAATGGTATAGAGAAGAAGCTGCAAAAAAAGGTATTGATATTACTGACCCTGATGCAAGAGAGCATGTTTATGGTATGCCCTATGCTGAATGGAAAGAAAAATACCAAAAATAATTATTTTTCTTTAAGTCTGGGAAATAGCTCAACAAAATTACAAGGTTTATGATTTATATCTAGTTGATGAACAAGTATTTTATCCCAGGCATCTGTCACACCACCCGAAGATCCAGGAAGAGCAAAAATATATTTACCATTAGCTAATGCTGCACATGCCCTAGATTGAATTGAGGATGTGCCAACAGTTGAAAGACTCACATATCTAAAAATCTCTCCAAAACCTGGTATTTTTTTATCTGCTATTTCATCGATTGCTTCAGGAGTGATATCTCTGCCAGTTAAGCCGGTTCCACCAGTTGTAATAATAACATCTATTTTTTTCTTTTTAAGCCAGGTTTTAATGATTTTTTTGATATCTTTTTTGTTATCTTTACAAATTTTTCTATCTATAAGATTGTGGCCAGCTTTTGAGATTTTTTTTAAAAGAATATTTCCAGACTTATCATTTTTCAAAGTTCTGGTATCTGTTACAGTTAATAATGCTATATTTACATCCATAATTTTTAAAATGATTATATTATCAATTCTTTTTTTTGTAACTGCTTTAATTTACGCGAGTGTAGGATTTGGGGGTGGATCTACATATCTTGCTTTACTTCTATTATGGGGGGTGCCTTATACAATTTTTCCAATTATTGCCCTTGCTTGCAACATCGTTGTTGTAAGTGGAAATACATTTAATTATGTGAGGGCTGGAAATTTCAATTTAAAATTATTATTTCCTTATCTTCTAGGTTCAATTCCATTTGCTTTTATTGGAGGTTCTTTGCAAGTTGATAAAGAATTATTTGAGATATTATTATTTTTAGTTTTAACATTCGCTGGTATACTATTATTATTTAATTTTAAATCATATGGAGATGATAATCATACATATAAATCTCTGAAAATTTATTTTTCTATTCCAATAGGTATCATTATTGGTTTTGTATCTGGCATTGTGGGAATTGGTGGTGGAATTTTTTTAAGCCCTATTCTTTATTTGTTTAGAGCTGCAAATCCAAAGTATATTACCACTACTGTTTCTCTATTTATTTTAATAAACTCTGTATTTGGAATTTTTGGCCAAATAACGAAAAATTATAATTTTGATACACTGAAAACTTATTTAATATTATTAATTTTTGTATTTATTGGTGGACAAATTGGTAACTTTTTAAATTTAAAAATATTACCTACTAAAATATTAGCATTAATCACATCATTGTTAGTTATTTTTGTTGCAATTAGGGTGGGATATAATTTGTTTATTTACTAATGAGATTTATTAAATTCCTTAAGAAGTTTTATAGACCTTTTTTTCTCACTTATATTTTTTTAAGTATTGCAATTAGCTTTTATCCATCTTTTGATTTTTATTCTATTAAAGGACAATTTTTAATTATTGCTGTCTCTATATTTAATGGAGTGCTAGGATTATTTGTAAAAAAATTATAGAACGTAAGGCTCTGGTCTAGCGTTGCTTTGTAAAACTCTTTCAACAGCAAAAACACTTATATCTATAGATTGATAACTGCCAGTTGTGATTAATTCAGTTAAGGCTCTTCCTATTCCTGGAGCTTGCATCAAGCCTCTCCCTGTGAAACCTGATGCCATATAAACATTTTCATATTTGGGATGCTTTCCAACCACAGCATTGTTGTCTAATTTATTACAATCATAATAACCAGCCCAACCCCCTGTTAATTTAAGCTCTTCGAATACTGGAATTCTTTTTGCAAGAGCTGGCCAAACCAGTTCTTCAAAATCATTCCAAGCTGGCTCTAAATTCTCTGCATCAAAAACTGAAATTGGAGAACCTGCTAAATATTCTTTTCCTTCGGGTCTCCAATAAACTCCTGTAGTAAGATCACCCGTCAATGGCATTTCTGGAATATGTTTGGGACATTTAACTCTGAATACAGTATGTTTTTGAGGCACAACTGGAATATCTTCAAGCAATTCCTTTGTCCAACAACCTGCCGCTGATACAATTGTCTTTGCATTTATTTCTGAAAGACTTTTTACCTCCCCTTTTATGAATTCAGCGCCTAAATCTATCGCTTTTGATTTTAAAGCGCTATGAAACATAAAAGGATCTATCCAACCTTCACTTTTATTATCTGTATAAGTAGCTGTTTCAATTCCTTCATTGTTAATATATGGAAAAATTTTTCCTAGTTCTGAACCTTTGATATTTTTTGTACCTGCATCACATGCCTTATGATTTTCCAAGGCTCTATATTGTTCATCAGCATGCTCTGGTCCAAACATTAATAAATAGCCATTTGGAACCATACTTGCTGTAGGATTTGGGTTTTTTTCAGTTTTTAATAATTCTGGAATTTGAAATATAAATTCTCTAGCAAACTTTCCAAGTAAAATATTTTCCTTTTGATAAAATTGCCTTCTAAAACCTCCAAGAGACAAAGGGAAAGAAGCAGTCTTATAAGTTGGGTCTCTTTCAATTACTTTTACTTTTCTTCCCTCTTTAGACAAAAAATAAGCTGTAGCAGCTCCAATTATTCCACCACCAACTATTACTACATCATCCATATTAATTTAATATTAATATATTTATGTTTAATATAAGTGCGAAACAACACCACAACAAATATGGAGTCATTAAATAAGCACTTGTTCTACTTCTATCTTTATATTTTATAATCAACAATACAATAAGAAATATCAGAATAATTAAATTTACCAACGCTAGGAAAATATTTTGTAAACCAAAAAAAGTTATACTCCAAGTTGTATTAAAGAATAAATGTATAAAATACAAAAAAACAATTCCAATATTTTTTGTATTTTTTATCCAAACTAACCAAATTGCAATCGTCATGAATAAATAAAGAGTTGTCCATACTGGGGCAAAAATCCAATCAGGAGGATTATAAAATGGCTTAGATAAAGTTGAATACCAAGGTTCTTTAAAATTTAATGTAGTTATTCCACCAATAAATGATGCTGAAAAAGTAGTTATTGCAAATAATATGAAAGATAAAATTTTGTTTTTAAGCATAATGGTATTATACATCACAAAGTTATGAATAAAAAAACAATTTGGATCACTGGTGGCAGCACAGGTATAGGAAAAGCACTTGCAATAAAGTTCGCTAAAGAAGGTTGGAATGTTGCCAATTCTGCGAGAAGAGAAAATTTATTAAATGAAATTTCAGAAAAATATCAAAATATTAAGTCTTTTCCTTTAGATGTAACTGATAAAAATAAATGTAAGGAAACATTCGATCAAATTAAGAATCACTATGGAAATATAGATATTTGTTTTTTTTCAACTGGAACATGGAACCCTAAAAAAGAAAGAGATATCGATGTTGAGCAAATAGAAGATGTGTTTAAAGTTAATTTTTTTGGAACTGTGAATAGCATAAAAGCTGTAGAAGAATATTTCAAAAATAGAGGTGAAGGAATTATTACTATAGTCTCCTCTATAGCTGGTTATAGGGGTCTTCCTAATTCTACAGGATATGGTCCATCAAAAGCTGCTTTAAGCAATTTAGCTGAAAGTTTATATTTTGATTTTGGAAGACACAATGTTCGTGTTTCTTTAGTTTCCCCAGGTTTTATTAAAACTCCAATGACTGATAAAAATGATTTTAAAATGCCTTTTCTTAAAACCCCAGAGTATGCTGCTGATAAAATTTATGAAGGATTAGTTAATAAAAATAATTTTGAAATTCATTTTCCTAAAGAATTAACTTTAACTCTAAAATTTTTTAGTTTTTTACCAAGTAAATTATATTTTTATTTAGTAAAAAAACTGACGAAATTTCAAAAAAAGGATTAGTCTTTTACAAAAACAACTGTAAGCTCTGCAACCTTAATTCCAAATTTAGTCATTTTTGCCCTATTAATAGCAACTCTTTCATCTTGCTTAAAAATCCAATCATCAAAAGTTATTTTAATTTCTTTACCTTTTACCGGAACAAGAAGAACATATTCAAATTTGAAGGCAGGACCATATGAATAGCCTTTAGCTGTTCCAACCACATCACCGGCCGTCCCTTCATAATTGTTTTCGTCTATTTTGTTAATACGCCATTGCCTAGTTTGAGTTTCGCCATCGTCCCAATCAAATTTTTCATCAAGTATTAATTCTTTACCATCCCATTTACCGTTTAGTTCTGCTGAAAATTGTCTTGTAACTTTTCCTGATCTATTTTGAAGTATACCCCATGCCTTAACACTTCCTGACATATATTCTTCAATAATCAATCTTGGTTCTTTACCTTTAAAATCTTCTGGTTTCATAGACTGATTATTACTACACCCTACAATTAAACCAAATAAAATAATTGCAAAAAATATTTTATAAGTTTTTCTTATCATTATAATTTCCTATCTATTCTCTAACGAAAATTGAATTAAATCTATATTTTTTGATTTAAAACCAGCTTCACAATATGACAAATAAAAATGCCACATCTTTTTAAACTTTTTATCAAATCCTTGCCTTGATATATCTTCCCATTTTTTAAAAAATTCATCTCTCCAAATTCTTAGAGTATTTGAGTAATGATTACCGTATGAATTATAGTTTTGAATACTTAATCCATTTTTATGAGCTAAATTATATAAACTTTTTTTTGATGGTAAAAAACCTCCTGGAAAAATATATTTCTGAATAAAATCTTCTCTACTTTTATATCTATTATAGAGGCTATCATCAATTGTTATAGCTTGTATTGCTGCTTTTCCGTTGTTGTTCAAATTTGATTTGATTGTTTGAAAATAGTTTGAAAGATAATTTTTTCCTACAGCTTCTATCATTTCAATAGATGCAATGAAGTCATACTTATCTTTTACATCTCTATAATCTTGAAATTTGACATTTATTTTTTCATTCAATCCATTTTCAAATATTCTTTTTGAGGCATAATCAAACTGTTTTCTAGAAATTGTTATACAATCTAATTTTAAGTCATGATTTTTTCCAACATATTCAGCAAAACCACCCCAGCCACATCCTATTTCTAAAACTCTTTTCCCAGGCTCAGGTTTTATTAATTCTAATAATTTTTTGTACTTATTTAACTGAGCGGATTTTAGATCATTATTTTTTTCTTCAAATATAGCACTAGAATAAGTTAAAGTTGGGTCCAGCCACAAAGAAAAAAATTCATTTCCTAAATCATAATGTTTTGCGATATTCTCTTTACTTCTTGATCTGTTATTTTTTATAAAGACATTTTTAAAGTTATTCATAAATGAAAAATCAAATATTCCTGAAAATTTATAGACTAACTTAATATTTTTGGCAGTTAGTTCTATCAAATTAGTAAGATTATCAGTTTCAAAATCTCCATTCATATAAGATTCAGCTAGACCCACACTGCCACTTTTTATAACATGGTAAGTGAGTCCTGGTTTATTTATCTTTATCTCAACTTTTAATTTTTCTTTTTCGTTACCAAATAAAAATACTTTTCCATCATAATTTATAATTTTGATAGAACCATATTTTATGAGTCTCAGTGAATTGAAAACTATTTTGTCTGACCATTTATTTAAATTCATTATTTTCAATAGTTATGTTGTTTTTAATTTTATTATTTTTTTTTACTAACTTAATTCCCTTCATCCACAATTTGAATGCTTCAAAATGAATAGCAGCTATTACTTTAAAAGACATCAATGGGTGAGAAATATACGATAATATTAGGTTTTTGTTATTTAAGTCACTGGCTATTCCATCTTGAGAAGCGTACAATAATCTACCACTGCCATCATTTTGGTCAATAATAACAGATAATTTATCCTCTGGTTTTAAAACTCTAAAGTTATAATGACAATTCATATCTATAAAAGGTGAAACGTAAAACTTTTTATCACAATCGTTTATAATATTTTTATGATCATCAGTTTTAAATATATATGTATGTTGTTCACCAAAAGTGTTTTTTACTTCATAAAGTATTGCTATTAATTGTGAAGACTTATTATAAATGAAGAAAATACTTAATGGATTGAATACATAGCCAAATATTCTTGGATAACATAACAACCTAATATTTATTTCATCATCATATATATCTATTTTTTTTAAATTTTCTTTAACCCATAATTTTAAACTTGTTCCATCTCTTGGACCATGATCGATGTCATAAAAACTAATTATATTAAATTTATTGTATGAAAATATTTTTATTTCATTATCTACAGAATTCAATTCATCTAGATCAATTAATAAAGAAAAAACTTTATACTTAAAGTAATGCTTTTTTGGTTTAAATCTTCTGTGAATTACTTTTCCATTATATATTATAGAGTTTTTAATCATTAAAGTTTTTAATCATTTCAATGGAAGATTTTATTCCATCTTCATGAAAACCGTAACCAAAATAACTACCACAAAATAAAACATTCAATTTATTTTGTATATTTTTCAACTTCTCTTGATTATTTAACGCACGTTGGTCGTAGTATGGATGCGTAAATTTAACTTTTTTAAGAATTTTATCTTCTTGAATATTTTTAAATGGATTTAAAGTTAAAAAAATATTTTTCTCAGTTTTTAAATTTTGCAACAAATTTAGCCAATAAGTTAATGAACTTTTTTCTAAATTTTTTGGATCAACAAAAGAATTCCATGATGACCATGCTTTATTATTTTTTGGCATTACATTTTGATCTGTATGTATTATAGCCAAGTTTTCTTTGTAACTAAAATTAGATAAAATTTTTTCTTCTTCTTCTGTAGGATTTTCTAGTAAAGTCAAAGCTTCATCGGCATGTGTTGCCAAAATAACTTTATCATAATCAAAAAACTCATTATCTCCACCATAATAGACTTGAGCTCCGTTACTTGTTCTTTTTATTTTATTGATCTTGTAATTTTTAAAATATTCTCCACTAATTTTTGTTAAAACTTTATGAACATAGGCTCTGCTTCGATTTGAAACTGTATACCATTGTGGTCTATTTCTTAATTTAAATAGACCATGATTTTGAAAAAACTTTAAAAAAAAACTTAGTGGCATTTTACTTGACTCATATGGTGGCATAGACCAAATTGCTGAAACCATTGGTATTAAATGATAGTTTATAAAACTTTCAGACCAATTATATTTTTTTAAAAATTGACCTAAGGTCATATCCTCTTGATATATATTTAACTTATCACAAGTTTTATAAAATTTAATAATTTCATAAAACATTTGTAGAAATTTTAAATTAAGAATATTTGTTTTGTTAGCAAAAATTCCCTTTAGACCTCTTCCACAATATTCAAATTTTGTATTTTCAACAGAAACAGAAAAAGACATATCGCTTTTTTCAATTTCAATATTTAATTCTTTAAAGAAATCTATTAGATTAGGATATGTTGAATAATTAAATACTATAAATCCTATATCTACTGGTACTTTTTTTTCATCTATTTTCAGATCTAATGTGTGTGAATGGCCACCAAAATGATCTTCTCTTTCAAACAAATCTACATGATTTTTTTTAGATAAATAATAAGCAGCACTTAATCCTGAAATACCAGAGCCAACAACAGCAATTTTCATTAATTATTATGCTGCATCTTCTTTAAACTCATCCATACTTGGACAAGTACAAAAAATA
>MDSZ01141339.1_pt1 | contig 27257 bp, 15 predicted proteins | sample 811201 | NCBI WGS metagenome assembly MDSZ01 (sample SAMN05326647, study PRJNA326480) | marine metagenome | isolation source: seawater | place: Indian Ocean: North | collected 2010 | reverse complement strand
TGAAGACCCGTTCAGAGTCATGTACAGAGGAGTTTCTCCATCACTATGAACCTCATCAGAACAGGATTCTCCGGCTGCAAATTGTGCTTCTTGTGCCCTTGCAGAGCAGATCATTACTCCTGGTGCTACCAAATCCGGCTTTATACGTCCATCGAGAGTATAACTAGATGAAGATTGGTTGTAAACTTGGCCTATTTCTTGACTGGAATAAGCCCCTGTAGTTGATGCCCCTATTGTCAATATATTTTTAGCAGTCCCTGGAGAACTTATTCCTCCTGACCCAGAATCACCAGCAGAAAATAAAACTAAAAATTTTGAATGATCTTTTGTAAAGGCATCAGCCGAATATGAATCAGAGGTATATTCGCCTAATTGATTTGTTGATCCCCAACTATTAGTCTGAATTTTAACATCTCTTTGCCATGCATGGGAGAACATGGAATACAAAGAATCCCAACGGGCAAATGTTCCAGAGTTATCAACTTCCAATTGATAAAATATGAATGTTGATTCAGGAATCATGCCAGTAGCCTTTGAATCTCCGGAGCCATCTCCTAAGAGTGTGGCAGTTACGTGCGTCCCATGGCCACTATGTGCATCTGCACCGGAATTATCAGGTCCAAAATCATTGTAGACTGGATTTCTCAAACGCCCTTCAAAATCACCATGATCAGAATCAAGTCCAGTATCTGAGATAGCAAGTACTTCCCCTGTACCGTTTAGAGTGTTGTCAGATAAAAATAGAGCTTCATCAATTCCTGAAATTAAACGTGCATTGTTATTATGAGGAGCAAGTATTGATGCAATCTCTATTTTTAAAATTCTACCATCCATTGCCAGTAGAGGGAAAAGTGACGGGTTTAGATCTTTTATTTGACATAAAGAACTATCACATATTTTAGCCCTTGAACTAGAAGATAAATAGGACATATCACGATTTAGTTCTGCTAATTCTTCAATGGATAGGTCTTTTGCAGGAATCAAATTCACATCAATAACATCGGTATTTTCAAAATAATATGAAATTAAAGGTTTGGACATTTTCCATGCTATTGGTAATTCTCCTATCCATCTAACTTCATTAAATTTAGAGATTTGTAGAAATTTTTGAGTTTTGTCCTCTCCGCCTATTCTAATTATAAGTGAATCATCTGGAATATAATCTAGTATTGAAATGTCTGGTTCTTCTTGTAATTTATCTATTAATAATGTCATATCAGATGAGTTTGATTGAACAATTGCCATTCCTGTTTTTGAAAATGATTCGAAATCAATAAAATTTTCAGGCCCTAATGGGACATAACCATCTTTAGGATCGAAGGAACCTAAAGGAGAATGAATGTAGCCAGATGATTCCCTCAAAGGGTAATCATTAATTGTAGCATCATTAATTAATATCCATTCCCCCTTGGATATATCTGATTTGATATTTTGAGGTATATCAGAATCAGGAATAGTGGCTTGTGAAACAGTCAATAATGGAGTAAAAAACAACAATGCGACAATCAATATTGTCGTTTTAGAAAGTGCCATTCATTGTGTGCGTGAATACTCTTCCTTTTTGACTATTAACATTCGTTGGACTTAAAATGCTTCATTATATCCCATTATATTTTGAAATCGCAGCGTCAGTGATTGCAACAGAATCTTTCCAATCGGAATTAGTTCCCATTAAAGCCCTAATACAGTCAATATTTTCAGGTATTACATCACTTTCTTGATGGATGGCCTGGAAATAGTATAATTTATTATCAATTAAAGAAATTGCCTCTTCCCAAACAAATATTTCATGTAAATCTCCCCATTTTCTACCAATATCTCTAGACAGTTCCATTACCTCCGCAGTTGTAGGTATACGGTTCTCTGTACCATTCATCACTATCACTCGAGGTTGTTCTTTCCAGAGTTTGATGACAGATTCGGTGGTCAAATTATGATTAACTGGTAATTCAACAACTATTGAATGAACGTGCATTAAGGTTGTAGGAACAGCAACTGCGAGGCTATTAATTTTTATTTCAGGCTTAACAGTCATCACATCAGGACCATGGTGACTTGGTACTTTTAATACGGGCTTTATAGCATTAATTGGCCCTTTGCTGGAATCTCCAGGATCTGCGGCTCTCCTTATCATAGTGCATTCTACACTTATATCACCGCAGACATCATACAATGGTACAAGTGTCCTAGAAAGTCCCGTAGTATTGCATGAAACTACTCTAGCGCCATCAGCGTTTAAAGCAGAATCATGATTTGCACATGAAGTATAAGATAAACCTGTCAAATCATGTTTCTCTCCTCCTTGGAAAATATGTTTAATTCCTGATTTTTTGTATCTTTCAAGATTTATTTTACCCATTTTACCAGGCGAACAATCAATAACAATATCGGCGATTTCTAACAATTTAGAAATTCCACCGTGACATGTATAACCATGCTCGGAAAAAGAATTTATCCTTAATTCATCGTCACTTGTGCAAAAAATTGGATATTGTTTTTTGACAGCAAGTTGACATCCGAAACTAGGGCCGGTTTTAGTGACGCCAATTACCTCCATGTCATCTTGAGCGTCAACAGCATCAGCCACTCTTTTACCAATTGTTCCATAACCATTTATAGCTACTTTAATCATCTTTAGATACATCCCCACGACTGTCTTAATTAAGTCGAATTAAACAAACTCTATCAATATAACCTCAAATAAATTATTTAATTATAGGATATCCTTTTTTCTATTGCTATTCTCGGGAGGTCTACGGGAGTCAATTAAGTCAGAGGTGAATTGATAAATGCGCGATATCACAAATAAAAGTGTTAAACTTAACAGACAACTGGATAAATTACTAATTGAGGCGATGAAGAAAGATTTACTTGTAAAAATAGGATGGGGAAGAGATCAGGATGAAAAACCAAGGAATGGTGAAATAGGAGCCATAACACATCTTCCAGACAAATCAAAGGTTTTATTGTTAGGGGATTTAGGTGAATGCGCCGGTGCAATGAATAGAGGAGGTATATTCACTCTACAAGGTTCGGCAACGTCAATGCTAGGAGCCTTTCAAGATTCTGGGAAAATAATAGTGGAAAGAGATGTCGGCGATAAAATTGGTTACCATATGAAAGGTGGAACCATAATCGTACAAGGCTCTGTAGGTAACGAGGCTGGAGGTAAAATGAGTGGAGGAAATATAATCGTCAGAGGGCATGCAGGAGATAGATTAGGTTCTAAAATGAGTGGTGGGATAGGAATAATTCTGGGATCAACCGGTTCTGAACCAGGACTTGGCATGACTGGAGGGAAGTTGATAATAGCCGGTAGTTGCCCGCCCCCGGGCGAAGATGTTTTGATGCGATCCGTGGAAAAAGATGAGATTGAGTATTGTAACAAAGAATTAAATCCCTTGGGATTGAGTATTAACCAAGATGCTTTAGTACTAGAATCAGCAAATGAAAAGGATATGGAAAAAATAGATTACGCTCCAATATCAGAAATCACTGAAGGAATGGAGAATATAGTTTTAGTCCCAGATAGTAATGAAAGAATTCCTGAACATAAAACAGTAGATAATTACACTTTAATACTACCAAGAGATCCAGATTCTGAAGGTATTCTATTCAAAGTACCATGGCTTGTAGAATGTGAATCTGCAAAAAAATGGAAAGGTATCTATGCATCTAAACAACCAGCCTTAGTTTCTAATAATCCCCGAGAAATTGATTTTGTAAATATTAATTCAAAGACTTTGATTGATTCAACCAATCAAATAAGTGATTGTGCAGGAATAATTATCGATATGGCTGAAATGCCTGATATGAATGATGCAGAATTAGAAGCAATAATTGTTTCTTTGGCTAGTAGAATGAAAGAAACATCAATGATATTCTTAAAAAATCATGTAAACCGAATAAAAGAATTATTTCGATTAGTTATCGAACTAAAACTAGATGGAGCAGTAGTTGATGCTTCAGCACCAGGGGGGAGTAGAATTGCTGCATGCTTACCAACAATAGGATTGGCAGTTAAATCTTGGAACTTTAAAGAAAATAATCTAAAGGTATTCATTAAAATTGACAAGCAACCCTCTGTAAAAGAAATGCTTATTTCAGTAGCATCCGGATGTGTATCAATAGTCGGACCTGAAGAAAAAGGAGAAATTGATAAGAATTTGGAATTGAATGAGCTAGAATTGAAAGAATGGATGCATGAGCTCGGCATTGATGGCTTGGAAAAAATTGGCAGAAGGAATCTAAGGGCTAGTAACTATGATACCGCAGCAATCTCTGGATTAAGATTGGTAGGTTATAATAAATCTTTACCAATGTGGCTGGGCAATTGAGGTATTAAAATGCCAACAATAACTCTAGATCATTCAATATTAGAATATATTCAAGAAATTAATTCTGTTAAGCATGAGCCTAAATTGTGGGATAATTGGCTAACTGAAATTGGATGCCCTGTGGAAATTAACAATGATGACCATATAGATATAGAAGTATTTCCTGATAGACCTGATTTGTTAAGTCACGAAACGTTAGCGAAGGCATCACGTTCATTCTTGAATTACAAAATAGAAGATACATCTATGAATATCAAAAAAGGAGAAAATATCATAAATGTAGATAAGAGTCTTGAGAAAGTTCGTCCAATAATAATGTCAGCAATAGTAAGAGGAGTAAAAACTGGAAAAAATATTGTTGATAAAGAAAAATTCATACAATCATTGATGGATCATCAGGAAAAATTACACTTAACTCTAGGCAGGAAAAGGAAATTATCTTCAATAGGCGTACATGACTTGACAAAAATAAAACCACCATTCAGAGTTAAGACTGTCAAATCCTCTTTCAAATTTGTTCCCCTTTCAGAGAATTCTCAGATGAGTATTGCAGAAATCCTAAATAAACACCCCAAAGGAATTGAATATGCCCATCTCATGAAAGATACAGATTTTTTCCCAATAATATTGGACTCTGAAGATAATGTAATTTCTTTTCCGCCCATAATTAATGGTGAGCAAACTACAGTTACAACAGAAACAAAAGATTTCTTCATTGATGTCACTGGTTGGGATAAAAGGTCTTGTGAAGCATGCTTATTGTTAATTTGTCTAGCCCTAAAAGAAAGAGGAGGTACTATTGAAAATCTAGAAATAGTATTCCCTGATAAGAATATTATTACACCTAATGGTGATCCAATTAATTACAAAGTTCCTGAAAAATTAATTCAAAAAATACTTGGCATGGAGTTAGATAATTCACAAATTAAAAATTCCATAACCAAAATGGGAGGAGAATTAATTGAATCTAGGACTGTCACGAATGGGCCAAATAAGGCTGAAAGATGGTCTGATTGCGTAATTGGAGAGATAGAACATATTATTTCAATGCCTAGATGGAGAAGTGATATAATGCATCCAATAGACATTGTAGAAGATATAGCAATAGGGTTTGGATATGAAAAATTACCTGAACAAATGTCATCGATACACTTAGATTCAATACCATTAAGATCTGCTCAAATGAACAGGAGGATTAGAGCAAGTCTGCGTGCACTTGGCTTACAAGAAGTACAAAGTTTAACCCTATCAAATGAACGGGATCAATTTGAGAGAACAAGATGGAAAAAAAAGGGAAAAGTCACGAACATAGCTAATCCCATTAGTCAAGAGCATACAATACTTAGACAATATATTTTACCTTGTTTGTTGCAAATCTTATCCGCAAATAGGCATCAAGAGTTACCGCAACGAATTTACGAACTAGGCCATGTAGTTAATAATTCAAAGAATAATTATACATTTTCCTGGTCATGTGCTGAAGTAGGAGGAGGTTTTACCGCGGCCAAGGGTTATGTCCAATCCATAATAAGAGATTTAGGGATAGAAATAGATGAGATATTATTTGAACCAATAGAAGAAGAAGATGGGCCTTGGCTTCTAGGTAGAGGGGCGAAAATAATTGTCCAGGGAGTTGAAATAGGGCAATTTGGAGAGATAGATCCTATTGTAAGTGAGAAATATGGATTAAAAACCCCTATCCATGGAGGAGAGTTCGATATCAAAGAGATAAATAAGGTAGCATCAGATCCATTGATATGATTATTGATTTTTTGAGTCTTGGTCTATTATTTTAAGTGCGTCTAGGAAATTTTTATTTGTTAAATGACTGTTGTCTTTGTTTTTAGAATCTTTTTTAGAAGAAATATTTCTTTCGTATTCAACAATATTTTCTGTATAGTCATTCTTCCTAAGTTGCGATTTCCGAGGTTTTTTCTTAAAGGGCCAAAATGGAGACATGTACATACAGACCTTATAATAGACATTAAGGCTTCGTAGTATTGAGTCAATAAATAGTATAAATCAATAATTAACACCCCAACAGAAAGTCATGAAGAGCGACATTATTGGAGTTGATGAAGCTGGCAGAGGACCAGTGATTGGGCCTTTGGTTGTATGTGCATTAAGAATTCCTAATATGGATGTTAAACTTTTAGAAGAAATAGGGGTGAAGGATTCGAAAAAAATAAATAAAGTAAAGAGAAAGGAAATTTTTGAATCAATAATAGAGAATTGCAAAGATAGGAAATGGAAAATTAGTAGAATAATTTGTTCTGCGTCTGAAATAGATAAACAGATGGAAAAAATTAATCTAAATCAATTAGAAGTAAAATTATTTGCTAATGCCATTGAAGAAATTGGTTTGTCAAAAAAAATAATACATATCAACGTTGATGCATGTGATGTGAACGAGATAAGATTTGGTAAAAATATCGAAAAAGAATTAGGACATAAATGGAATAATATTGAAATTGTATCAAAGCATAAGATGGACGAGATAGATTTGGTAACTGCAGCGGCAAGTATAATAGCAAAGGTCACGAGAGATTCAGAATTAGAAAAACTAAACGATAGTACAGATTTTGAAATAGGTTCAGGATATCCTTCTGATTTAATAACCAGAAAAGCAGTGAAAAAAATGATTGTAAATGGACATCCTCATGATGAATTAAGATGGACTTGGAAAACGGTGAAAGAAGAGTGGTTGAAGGCCCATAATAAACCCTTACCAGTTAGGGGTGAATTAGGAAAAAGTGTTGAACAAAAGTCACTTGATGAATGGACAAAATCAGAATGGTGAAATGTATGATATGTACGAGAGTGTGATATAATATGTCTGAAGAACGCAAATGGGATTCTGATATTGAGAATATAGTTAGGAAATATGCCCTTCAAAATTCTCTTGAATACAATGGAGAGGGTAAATCTGGAAGTGTATTAGGTAGAATAATGTCTGAAAGAAAAGATTTACGAAAACTAGCTAAGATATTAAAAAACTATGTGGAAGAAGAAGTTGAAAGGGCAAACAGTTTAGCTAAAGAAAATGGCACTGAATATATACGTGAGTTACTAACCAAAGAAAATCCTGATGCATTGATAAGGAAAAAACAAGTGCGTAGGGAAGGACTTCCTGAACTAAAAAATGCCAAAAAAGGAAAAGTTGTCCTTAGATTTGCACCTAACCCAAATGGGCCTTTAACAATTGGACATTCTAGAGGAGTAGTGATAAATGCTAAGTTTGCTGAAGAATATGAAGGCAAAGTAATCTTGAGATTTGACGATACTGATACTAAGGTCAAGCCTCCTCTATTAGAAGCTTACAAATGGATAGAGGAAGATTATGAATGGATTACGGGTAAGAAGCCAGATGTTGTCATAAGGGCAAGTGATAGGATGCCAATATATCTGAAATATGCAGAAAAAATGATATCAGAAGGTTTTGGTTTTGTATGTAAATGTAGCTCAGAAGAATTCAAGAGATTGAGAGAAAGTGGCCAGGGGAGTCCTTACCGTGAGAGAAGTATTCAAGAGAATTTAGATGATTGGAATAGAATGATTAGTGGAGAAATGGATGAAGGAGACGCAGTAGTACGCGTGAAAACAAGACTAGATATTCCTAATCCTGCTTTGAGAGACTGGCCAGCATTAAGGATTCAACATAGTGTGCATCCATGTGTTGGAGATAAATACAAAGTCTGGCCATTATTAGATTTTCAAAGCGCAATCGAAGATTATAAACAAGGAATAACACATATAATCAGAGGGAAGGATTTGATGGACAGTACAAGAAAACAAAAATTACTGTATGAACATTTTGGATGGAAATATCCAGAAACACTATATTGGGGGCGTGTTAAAGTATTTGAATTTGGGAGTTTTTCAACTTCAGGGATGAAAAATTCAATAACTCTAGAGGAATATTCAGGATGGGATGATATCAGATTACCAACCATAAAATCATTCAAAAGAAGAGGTTTTAATTCTAATTCACTCAATGATTTTTGGATCGATTTAGGACTTACACAAAAGGATATATCTATTTCAATGCAAACAATTGAATCATTTAATATCAAGAAAATAGATTCGACCACTCCTCGGAGATCTTTCGTCAGGAATCCTGTAGAATTAGAATTAAATAACTTAGAAATGGATTCTCTGATATTAAAAATAGCAAATCATCCAGAGAATTCAGTTGAAGGCCATAGAGAATGGGAGATAAGTAATCAAAATAGAACAATATGTATTGAAAGAATTGATTTAGAAACAAACATTAGACTAAAGGATTTTGCAAGTATAGTAATAAAAAACAATAAAGCAATAATAGAATCAACTGAAATAATAGATAAAAGACCAATTGTACATTGGTTAACAAAAAATAATTCAAGAGAAGCAATATTATATGTCCCTGATAAAGAAAAAATAATTATCCACAAAGGATTAATTGAGAAAGATGATATTTTAGAGGATACAGTATATCAATTAGAAAGAGTTGGATTTGTAAAAATAGAGAAGATACCAAGTGACGGGCCAGTTGAAATGGTTTGGTTACATAATTGAAAATAAAAAGGCAAAAAAGGGCATTAAATTAGTTTTGTAAGCGGCGCATTCAAGGGGATGATATCAATCAGCAAACAAATGATTGGTCGTGAACGGGGCAATGCCTTATTTTTGTCATTACTTTTAATAGTGATTATGCTAATGCCAATGGGAGTACATGGGCAAGATTCGGAAGAGTGTTGTTCACAGACCGAGTTTGATTTATTTTTACTAGGAGATTCTGATGATGGAATAATATCTCCATTTTATTCCGACCTTGAAGAAGATCCAACAGAAGAGATTGTGACATCCTCAATAGGAGGAGAGGTAAAAATTGGTACATGGGAAGTAACTTGGAGAAGTGAGGGAGAATATTTAGATGGAACATGGGATTTTGTAATACCTTATGAATTACAAGGAGCTGTAAGTTTTACATTGAACGCTACATTGGAAGTAAAGGTTGGTGGAAATACATATCAAGGAACTCTAGGTATGCCAGATGTATTATTAACTGGACAGGGAGAATTACAAATCCCAGTCAATGTTATACAAGGAACTATTTCAGAAGGAGATGTAATTCAAATAACATTAAATGTTCAAAACTTAGTATTTACCAATCCCGGAGATGACGACACTGGAGTTAAATTTCTTTGGGGTTCTGAAGATTATAATGCACATATAACAGTAAAGCTTCCTTTATTAGAAATAATTATGAAAGACGCAAGTGTTTTGGGTAATTTAGCATATTTTCCTGTGCTCATTAAATCTGGCTTTGAAGATAGGATGTGGTCTGGTTCAGAAGGTAATGCCAAAGTTCAAAATATAGAAATAAGTGAAAGTCCTATTTCAATAACTAAAGAAGAAGGAGTAGAAGTTACTTTTGTTTGGGAAATACCTGATAGTTCGGATGAATTTATTAGATTTGATTTTGCATTAATTCCGCAACCTGGGCTGATATTAGAATTAAATAAAACTCATGAAATTACTATAGGAGATGATGATGGCCCGAACGATTGGTATCCAGAAAATGAGCCTTTGAGGAGCGGAGGTTCAGCCTTAAAAATTAATACTGATGCAACATTTAAAGGTAATTTAGTAGAACGTCAACTTTCAATAGAGTTTGATGGTTCAATGTCACAATGGATAAGATGGGGATTAGATAATATTGGGAATAATACTTTAGATTCTAATAGTGTGTGGAAAAACTTGAATCAATATTCAGATTCAATTAAAACATCGGAGAAACATAATGGAAAAGTGGATGATTCAGAAATATTAGCATTACAAAATTATTTGATTGGATCAAAATCTGATTTGAAGTCTTTCTTTGCAAATGGCCTGTACCTAGAATTAGAATCAATAATTGGCATAGACCCGCAAGAGTTAGGACCAATAAAAATAGATATTAATTTAGGAAAAACAAGAGCTTTTAGTTCAGAAGAAATAATTATCACGATTGAATCCTCATATAAAGTTCAAGATGGACAAAGACAACTGCTAATAGAAAGTTTTGTCAGACCATCTTCAGAAAAATACTGGAATGATATTTCCTTAGATTTGAATATGAAAACAAATATGTTGACAGGTCTAGGAGAAATATATGCAGATGAAATGGACTATGAATTAAGAAGATGGATAATTATGGAAGTTATTTCTGTAGAAAACTCAGATATAGATTCTGAGGAAGAATTTAGAATAGAATTTACGCCTCCTGATTCTTTCTTTTTTAGCCCATTGGTTTCTGCTATGATGTCTGTATTAGCACTCTCAATTTCACTTATGATTGGCATGGCACTTACCAAAAAAAGAGCTAGAGTACCAACAATGGTTACAATTCTGGTACTAGGTTCTTTAGCCTTCACAATATATTGGATGGGCCTGCCTATGCAAATTGTTTTAGGAATTGTTGCAACCAGTATATTGTTAGTCTTCCCTATATCATTGGTCTCTCCAACTTCAGGAACAATAGAAAAAATAAGTAAGAAAATAGGAGGGCCGCATGTAAAATGTCCTTCTTGTGGAAAATCTAATCAAGTTCAATCCAATGTAAGGCCATTGAGAATACCATGTACTAACTGCAATAGCATACTAAGAATAGAAGCTTAATTTTCACACATCGAGAACCACTTGCGCCACCCATCCCGGCCCTTCGAAAGTAGGAATAACTCCATCTATCCCCTCGACTATCTCATTATCAGATATTTCCTTAAAAATCAGTTCATGCATAGTTACAGCCTTAATTTCTATTTCTCTTGTAATTAATTTAGAGTCTATCCAAGATACCTGGGCATCTATTGAATTATTGGAAATTTTAAAGGACGCATCCATCAACCATTTATCCTCAATTGAACCATGAAAAAGTACTTCTTCAAGCCACAATACTAAACCCCTCTCTAAATCAGATTCAAAAAGTGGTACTGACCATTGACCAGAATGGCAATTGATATTGCTTATGTGGTCATTATCTCCTTCTGATAATTGTATTGATTGTAATCCAAAGGTAACTTCTCTTAATAAATCAGAAGGAGATGTTGAAAATGCCCTAATTCCTATATCAGCAGTGGTTGGAAGTATCCACCATGACATAAATATATCAACTACCCATAAAAATAAAATTATCACTATTAACCATAATTATCACAAAGTTCACCTTGGGAAGGGAAACTTAGTGGATCTTTTGGATTAGTATTCCATTTATTTTCACATTTGTTTATGTAGCCATCTCCATCGGAATCTATTGCTGCGTCAGATGCATCATAAGGATCAAAATCAAAGAAATATTCCCATCCTGACCACATTCCATCTCCGTCTTGATCTTGATGATAAACTTCTGACCCATCAGACCAACCATCTGGACACCAAGAGCCGTCTGCACATAAATCTGAATCTGTCAAAATAGGATTAGTACCGTTTTGATATTCTTCATAATTGGTGAAGTTTGCTAAATCATTGTAAAACCTAGCGCCACTTCCAAATGGATCTATGTGGCATTCTGAATTCTGAGGATCTTCCCACCCTGGACAGTATCGGTTTTTCAGATATGTTACATTCAAACCATCTCCATCAAAATCTTCTTGTCCATCATCAATACCATCTAAATCGGAATCCGGCATCCTAGGATCCATGGGGCCACGAGATCCTAATGCACTCAAGGTATTATTGTCAACCAAGCCTAAAGTTAATGCCTGTTCGGTGTTTGATACTTCCCATCCATCTGGTAATAAATCTCCATCACTGTCATGGTCTACTGGATTTGTATTCCATCTATCAGGTGCCTCCAATGAGTTTTGCAAAGTATCATTATCAATATCATAGATTGAATCTGGTAAAACACTAGATGGATTAAGAGCCCATCTACCTTGTTCAGGTACTGTGAAATCAGTGAGATTCATTTCATGAAGGAAATATTTCGGATCCATTACTCCATCACCATCTCTATCTCCGGAAGTTGAAAATCCAGTATTAAAATTTGACCAAACCCAACCCCCAGGACCTAATCCACATTCTAAGATAGAATCACAGTTAGGAGGTAACCAAGTAGTTGTTGATATCCACAGACTATGGCTATTGGTATTCTGTTGAACGGAAAAGATTTGCATTTCCCATCCATCAGGTTGACCATCTCCATCTGTATCATTATTCAATGGACTGGTAGGACTTTGCCATGGCCGAGGTATGTAAAGAACCTCTCCCCCATCATTAAGGCCATCATCATCCGTGTCGGCATTATTTGCATGAGTAACATAAGTATCCATCCCATCAATTACTTCTTCGCCATCTTCAAGGCCATCATTATCAGTATCGAAAGCGGAAGCATTGGTAAAATAATGAACGGTTGAACCATTAATCTCTATGTAATGTCCAGTAATTGCTTCCCTGTAATCTTCTAAACCATCTCCATCTGTATCTCTATCTGTTGCATTTGTGAATGTTTCATAATATTCCACAGAATCACTGAGACCATCACTATCACTATCATAAGAACCTGGATCGCTTCGAACAATGACATCTCTTACGCCATCATCAACAATCCTAATCATCCATCCCATAACTTCAATTCCATCTATTAAACCATCACTATCAGTATCATCGTTCAATGGATCGGTAGATCTCCCGTCAACAATTCCATCCAAATCTCTGTCTCTTGCATTGTATTCATTGAAGTTAGTGAATCTTTCATTTTCTTCTAAAACGACTACCAAGTCTTGCAATCTGCTCTTTACTTCTTCATTGATTTCAATATTTATGTGATAAACCCAACCAGCTGTTTGTGTTTTTATTGGTATATTAACGTAGTTTCCATCTTGAACAGTTTGAACCCATAAAATCGCTTGATTTTCTACTACATAGTCTCCCTTTTCAACTAGTATTGACTGAACAGTACTCACGCCAAGCATATCTGAATATCTAACTCCACCATCTCCATCGATATCATAACCATCGTAGTCAGGATCATCATCTGCATTACTTCCATCGGCAGGATGTATTCCACTAAGATATTCCCAACCATCTGGCATGCCATCATTATCTGTATCTGAGTCTAAGGGACTGGTGAAATTAGATTCCCCCCAAATATAAGAAACTTCGAATTCTTCTACATTATTTAGGCCATCATCATCATTATCTCCATAAGCATCAGTGGAATTTGAAGGGTTCAGTAGATTATTGTAACAGTATTCAAAACCATCAGGCATACCATCTCCATCAGTATCCCAATCCCCTGGGCCGTTTAGTCTACCATCTCCATCCATGTCTTGTTCAAACCATGTCAAATCCCCTGGTGCTGTCATTTTATCAGTGTAGGGTGCTTCGATAGAGAGAGCACCAAAAACCGGAACTCCACAGTAGACATCTAATTCAATAAAGCCAAAAGCGATTTCATATCTATCGTCTATTAGATCATTATCACTATCTTCGGCCAATGGGTTTGTATCATATCTTTCTTCGACATAATTCCTTAAACTATCCGGTTCGGGTTGTTCTAAATCGAGTACAGCGTCACATGAATGTCCAAATTGATTCCCCATTTCTTCCCATTGAGAAGTACCGATATCTAATTCAATTTCAGCACGTACAGTTGCAGAAAGAAGGGGGCAATTCCAATTTCCATCTAGAGGGTCAAGAAGTGTTATTGGCCCTTGTGATGTAATAATCTCATATGTATATTGAGATTCCCATCTATCATTTAGTCCATCTCCATCACTATCTTTTAGATTGGGATTTGTTCCTAGTTCTGATTCTTCGAGATTAGTTAATCCATCTCTGTCTGGATCTCCTAATGGCCCATTATCAGGGTTGGGGAATGTTTCATTTTGCTCACCAGTTTCTTGTTCGGTATCAACAGAATTAATTGGGATGTCTTTACAATCTCCTTGATCAGCATCATCGAATGAGATACAGGGTTCTCCGGTATCAAGAGGATCTAATCCGTTTTCAATTTCCCAACCATCTTCAAGACCATCTCCATCTGTATCCGCTTTCTGCCAATTAGTTCCATAGAGAGTTTGTTCCATCCTATCTGGAATCCCATCGCCATCCCAATCACAACCAACTGTGGCTACATCTTCGGGACATTCCTTTGGAGCTTCTTCTGGAGTGATGAAAATATCATCTACTGCGGAATCGAAACCTCCAGTGTCTGTGCTTGACATAGCGGCTCCAATTACGGTGTAAATCCCTGCTAAACATAGAGTTGCAGCAATAGCCGCCACCGCATATTGATTATGATTTAGAGCCACACAAACACCCGCCGCCTACTTGAGGACGTGTCATTGAATTTGGGTTCGGATATAATGTTTCACAACATACGATTAGTATTAAGGGGTTGAGAGACGTGAGCAGAAGAAATTTTTACGAAAAAAACTTCCTGCTCTGAAGTTAAAAATAATTTGCCTTTCTTACCATATGCCCTCTCCCAACATGCAAGAAGAATACCACAGATTATAGAAGGATGAAAAAAAGATTCTAGTGTAAAAAGTATTTCTTCAGAATTATCTATTGATTCTGCATCAATAATTCCCCCTAAACCATACATTTTAAGATGTTTATTACCTACCCATTTCCAATCATCATCATCTCTAATCATAATATGATGAGATGAAGCTATAAATTGATTCCTTGCAGAATCAGCCGATGCAGTCCACCAATTCGATCTATGCGTATTTAGATCTCCCCAATCATAATCGGATATTCTCTCAAAATGTACATTTTTTAGAAAAGGAAGGCTTTTTTCTTCAAATCTATTGAATAAATCATTTGAAATGACCAATGGACGAGAGTTTCGAATGAACCATAGTCCATCTTCATTTATTGAAAGCATCTCCCATAACTCTGAATTAGAAATTTTTTTTATTTGTGAAAAATCATAATTGGCAATATTTAGTGAATTAGGAAGAGGGAAAATATCAATTGAGGGCTCAAGACTGAGGATTATATTTTTTTCCGAATCGCTCCAATGAAATTTATAGCGAATGCCATTGAGATATTCTAATGCAGAAGAAAGTGAACCAATGCATATGTATAAATTAGCATAATTATTTATCATTAAATTAATTTGATTAGAATTTTGCGAATATAGAGAGAATGAGCCAAGATTTTGGTACATCCAGTCCTCGATTAATTTTTTCCAACTCTCAATATCTTTATTTTTTGGAGTGGAAATTTTGTTTTTAGTTAGTGAATATTCAGTAGATTCCGAAGATGCTTGTATTAACATTTTACCTAAAATTACTCCCAATCTTTCTTCGATACCGAAGAACCATTTTTCAAACCAATCAGAATCAACTATCCAAACCATCTGACTTTCATCTTCTTTATCTAAAATAGCTCCATTAGAATAATGAATCCAACGATTTGATGGATTAAAGTCTCTCGCTGAATTACTTTTATTTTTTTTAAATATCTTCGAAAACCAAGACATCATAATCACATAAGAAAATCTGAAATTCTATCAAATGCTTCACATAAAATTTCTATCGGCGGAAGACAAACCATTCTAAAATGGCCCTGTCCGAATTCAGAAGAAAATCCAGAACCATGAACTACAAGAACGTGTTTCTCATGCAACAAATCTAAAACGAACTGCTTATCATCCAAAGAAAGTTGAGGTTTTGTAATCTTTACAAATAGATAAAATGCAGCCCCGGGGGCTTCACACTCTAAACCATCAATTTCAGAAATTCTTCTTATACAATAGTCCAATCTCTCTTTTACTATTCTTCTATGGCTTTCTAACCATTTTGAGTCGCCTGTTAATCCTGCCAAGAATCCATATTGGGCTGGAGTGGATGCACAAAGTCGACTACGGAGTAGTTTTTCCATCCCATCTCTGACTAATTCAAGTTTTTTACAAGGGTCATGTAAAGCCATATATCCAACTCTCCAACCCGGAGCGAAGTATACTTTGGAAACTCCATTTAATACTATTACAGGAGTTTTCTCTGATCTAGATGCAACTGAACATAATTTACCTGAAAAATCCAGACCGTCATATATCTCATCGGCAATAATTGTACAATAAGGCCATTCATCAGCGATTTCTATTAATGAATCAATTTCTTCTTTTGTTGCTACATTACCTGTTGGATTATTTGGATTTATTAAGACTAATAACCTGACTTTATCATTCATTTTTTTCTTTATATCTTCTAAATCTATTTTCCAACCATCTGTAGAATTCAACCTATACTCTACAGTTTTGCCACCGTACATCTGAGGATATGCTACATAGGGAGGGTAGTGAGGACCCGGTGCTAAGACGATATCGTCTTTTTGAAGGAAGGCTGCAAATATTATTTGCAGTGCTTCCGTGACTCCATGTGTAACATAAACATCGTCAGAAGAACAATGCCAACCCTTGTTTGATTCTGAATTAGCTATTGCTGACCTTAAACTCGGCAGACCATAAGAAGGACCATATCCGTTGTCTTGTCTATCTAATGCATTTTTGAATGCTTCAATCATGTGAATGGGCGTCGGTAAACCCTCATATGCTAGAGGATCTCCAATGTTTAACCTGATTATCTCTTTTCCCTGAGACTCTAGCTTGATCGCTGGAACAACTACATCACGAATTGCATATTCGATATTATAGGCCCGAGGAGAGACTGCAACTGGTTCGGTCATGAGGGTGCGTAATACAATCACAACATCAAGTCAGCGGAAAAAAACATTGTATAGAACAGATATTAAGTATATTTCGAACCTATTGCAATCCCAAAATCTTTCTAGCTTGATCCAAAGCATCCTTAATTCCATCCGGATTTGACCCTCCTCCTTGGGCGAAAGAAGATGTCCCTCCCCCTCCTCCTTTGATAAATTTAGATATTGAATTAAGTATTTTGATAGCATTGTGTCTCTCAGAGGCTAAAGAATTTTCAGTCGTTGCGACAATTAATTTTCCTCCTGCATCTCTGCTACCCATAATTGCGAGGGTTGGTTCTTCAGGATTCCTAGTTAATTCACCAAGCATTGACATCATTTGCTTTGAGTCTCCGGTTACTTCCATAATTACATACCTAACTCCATCCAAAATAATTGCTTCATTACTACTACCATTTGTCCGTAAACGAATGATTTCTCCTTCAAGATCTTCAATACGCTTTTTCTGCATTTTCCATTCTTCAAAAAAGCGGGAAACGGTTTTCGGAAGTTCTTGATGACTGACTCCTAGTAGTTCTGAAGTTTCATTCAAAATTTGTTCCTGCATCCGTGCATATTCGCGCGCCGTCTCTCCTGCCACGATTTGCAGACGCTCTACCCCGTCTTGTACTTGACTGGTCCGGACTATCCTAACTTCACCAATTTCACCTAAATTATCATGGTGAGTACCCCCACAGGCCTGAATATCAAAATTTCCAATTTTTATTATTCTTATTATATCATGCTTTGGAGGCCCTCCTTGATAAATATCAAAACTGAATTTAGAGTCTGCTTCTTCTCGGGTTAAAACTAATTTTTCAATTAAAAGATTACTAGATATTATTTCATTCGCTCTATCTTCTATGTCATTTAATAAATCACGATTTATTCTAGAATGATGTGTTACATCTATTCTGGCATAAAGAGCACCTTTATTCGAACCTGCTTGCCAAATATGAGGTCCTAATAGTTCTCTAGTGGCTCCTCCTACCACATGAACAGCAGTATGATGGTCCATTAATTGCTTACGTCTTTCCCAATCAACTCGACCGGTTACTTTTCCAATTTCCAAAGATGAATTAGTAAAATGAAGAACAACATCTCCAGATATTTTTGTATCAAGTACTTTTACTTCAGAATTACCTTGTTTCAAAACTCCTTGATCACCAAGTTGCCCTCCTCCTTCGGGATAAAATAACGTTCTATCTAATATTATAATGTATTTTGGGATCTCTTCTACTTCATTTGAAAATATGAATGAATTGGCATCTATTTTGGATAATTGCATGACAGTAATGATTTCTGCATTAAATTTGGTGGATTTAGTGTCTTCGTAATAATCAAGTGATGTTGGCGCTACCAAAAATTTCTTGACTTGTTTTTCTTTATTTTTATTTTTGGATGTTTCTTTTGTAATCAAGGCATTTCTAGCAGCCATATCTGCTGCAAAACCAACACGAACAGAAATTTCTTTCCAACCTAAATCATTACCAATAGAAATGGCCATTTCCGGATTTATACCTCTTTCTTCTGAAAGTCGATACAATATCTCATCAGGGACTTGTGATTCAAGTTTATCCAATCCTTGTAATGCAGTATTTACTGCCGCTTTACCTTTCCTGATCATTTCATGGTATTTTTCCTCTTCTAAATTTAGAATTTCCATTATTCCTTCTTTACTTTGAACAAATGATTCTTCATCTAAATAATAATCAAGGTGCTTCTCTGCTAAATTTGATAAACTTATAGAAATGCCAAGATTATCTTTCATCCTACAAACTCGCCTTGTAAGCATTCTTACTAAATATCCCGCTTTAGAATTACTTGGTATCAAACCATCCCCCAGCATATTGCAAATAGCATGCATGTGATCAGGTATTGCATAGATTGATGAAAGGGGTTCAGTTATTTTCTTTAATTCATCGATTGAGATTTTATAACCGGATTCATGAATTCTAGAAATTAGCGTATCATATAGATATTCAACATCTGTTCCGACGTCGATATTGAGAATTCCCGATAATCTAGAGATTTCTGCCAAGAGTAGATTTATGTCGACATCTATTTTTAGAGATTGTATTAATTCATCATAACCGAAAATTCCCTTTAGCCAATTTACAATTTCAGGATATATTGCTTCATATATATTTGGAGTACCTGCAGCAGCCCAACAAAATCTTTCCAAGCCGTATCCTGTATCAATAATTTGTAAATCCATTTCCTTATACTTTAAATCCTTAATTATGACATCTCCATCTTCATGTTCTTCTAGATTCATAAATACTAAAGTTGCTAATTCCAAACCACCGACAATAACTTCCAAAGCTGGTCCTGCGTTACCTCCTCCAGACCAAGGATTTTCAACATAAGTTATGGCTTTAGGAGATATTCCAAAGACCTCAATCAACATTTCATCACAATAGCGTACACATTGATCTATCCAATATACTACATTACCTTCTTTAGGTGTATTGAATGCATGATGTGCCATCATCTCAAATGTAGAAAGATGACGTCCTGAGCGACCAACTGCAGCAACATCAGTCAATCTTATACATGTCTGACTAATTACCAAAGGGTTTGCTGGAGGAGGAACTCTGCCACTAGTGACATGCGGTTGAAAATCAGCTATACTGGCTATTGTTAGATGTATGTCATCTCTCCATCTAGCAATTACTGGATAAGGAGAAATAATCCTGTGACCACGTTTATTAAAAAAATCAAGAAATGTTGCTCTCATTTTATCTTTAAGCTCTTTACCCTTCATGGGGAATCCTTGAATTAATGGATTACCGATAAAAGTATAGGGATCTTCAGTTGAATCGCCACATGTAGTTCTTTCATCATCTCTTGTCCAAAAATTAAGATTTGTGACAATACATTGTTTACGATGATGGCCAGAATCTGCCCAAAATGGAATGTGAATTTCTCCAAAACTCATCCTACCACGTCTCTCTATTGACACTCGCATTTAATGATTAGTCTTGAAGGCAATGTCCCATAACGCCCCGAGTATTTGAAAGGGAGACGATATTACGTATGTCTATGAGTGCAGAGTGGAGAGAACATCTTGAGTCTGCTGGGCCGGGAAGAATGCGCATTAGGAAACATGGAAGAATGCTCACTGATGCTTTTATGGTAGCAAATAAAAAGCACATACAAGAACACTCAGATGACCGTTCGCCAAATCAAATAATCAATACTGCTTCTCTATTTGGCATAGTTGGTGATGCTTGGGCAATGGCAGATTGGCATTTTGGATATGGTTTTCCGATTGGAGGAGTAGTGGCAACAGATATCGAAGTGGGAGAACAAGGAGGCTCAATATCTCCTGGAGGAGTTGGTTTTGACATAAACTGCGGAGTGAGATTATGTGCTATGGATATCAAGGTAAGTGATATTGATGTCAAAAAAATTGCTTCTGAATTAGCCAATAGAATACCGGCAGGAGCTACTAGAAAGGGTGGTGTGAATTTGAGTCAGACACAACTTATGTCTGTACTCTCAGGAGGAGCCAAAGCAGCCGTAGAGTATGGATGGGGAGAAAATAGAGATTTAGATAGTATTGAATCTAACGGGTTTTTAGATATCCAGGAAAATAACTTAAGTGAACGAGCAATGAAGAGAGGAAAGAGTGCATTGGGAACTCTAGGATCAGGAAATCATTTTCTTGAATTACAGTTTGTTGACAAGATAGTCGACAAAGAAGCAGCAAAGGCATTTGGATTAACTAAAGGGCAAATAACTGTAATGATCCATACAGGATCGAGGGGGCTAGGACATCAAGTATGTTCCGAACATGTCAAAACAATAGAATCGAAATACAAAAGGAAAGACGATGTCTGGTATTCTCCTAAGTGGGACATAGAAGTAAACGATAGACAATTAGCATCCGCACCAATACATAGTAAAGAAGGACAAGAATACATAGATTCAATGAATGCTGCTGGCAATTATGCCTTTGCAAATAGATCTACACTAACTCAGAGGTTGAGGGAGGTACTTAGAGAAATTTTAGGTTCAGATAGTAATTTAGATGTTATTTATGATGTTAGCCATAATATTGCAAAAATTGAAGAACATCATGTCCATGGGAAAAATTGTAAATGTTGTGTTCATAGAAAAGGAGCAACTAGAGCATTAAGTGGCGACCATATTGAGTTGGCAGATCGATTCAGAGGAATTGGTCAACCTGTGCTTGTTCCTGGAGACATGGGTACTGCCTCATGGGTTCTTGCAGGACCTAAGGAGGGTTCTAATGATGCATTTTCATCTTCTTGTCATGGAGCGGGAAGAAGGCTTTCAAGAACCGCGGCGAGGAACAGTATTGACTCAATACAACTAAAAAAGGAATTAGAAGAAAAAGGAATATATGTACATGCCAAAACATCAAATATCCTTTCTGAAGAAGCCCCAGATGCATATAAAAATGTAGATGAAGTAATTGGATTAACGGAAAAAGCCGAATTAGCAAGACCAGTGGCAAGACTAAGACCGTTGGCTGTAATTAAGGGGTGATTAATTGCAAGGATTAGGTCCAGATTATTGGGAAAGAGGTAAAAAGGAATTAAAACAGAAAGATAAGAATATCGAAAAAATTATCGATATGTATGAATTTCCCTCTCTTACTACAAGAGAAAATATGTTTTTTACCCTTATTCGTTCAATAGTTGGTCAACAAATATCAGTCAAAGCCGCAGACACTGTATGGGACAAAATAGTAAAAGAGGCTAAAGAGATACAACCTAGAGTAATATTTTCAATGGATGAAAGTATAATGCGCGAATGCGGTCTTTCACAAAGAAAAGTAGAGTACATGAAAGCAGTGTCTGAGAAATGGCTCAATGGCTATGACAAAATAAATTGGCATGAATTATCTGATGAAGCCGTAATAGAAAGGTTAGTAGAGATAAGAGGCATCGGAAGATGGACTGCAGAAATGATACTAATTTTCACCTTAATGAGGCCAGATATTTTCCCAATGGGAGATATTGGAGCCATAAGAGCTTTGGAAAAAATTTACAATAAAGGTCAGAAAATGGATAAACAAGAGATTGAAAAGATAGTGAAAAAATGGATACCTTGGAGAACTATTGCTACATGGTATTTGTGGAGGAGTATTGATCCAGTTCCAGTCCAGTACTGACTACATGCAATATCCACGTCTAGGTTGTTCACCAAGAGCAGGGGCTGCACCACTCTGGACGCCATCGGCTTCTTCCATTATAATAGTCAAAAGAGTATTAACCAAAGATTTTAGATCTTCCAATTCACTTCTTAAATCATCAACATTCTTTACTTCGTCATCATCTACTTGCATACAAATCCCATCTAGAAAGATACATCTTTCTATACTATGTCATCATCTATTAGTCTATAAATTATAGAGGTTAAGTATGAACATAAATATGGATAATAGAGGTTAAATTAAAAATCGAAGATTAATTAGTCCTCATCGTAATAATCATCATCATCATCATCATAATAATCCTCTCCCCTTCCCCTCATAAAGAAAACTAAAGCACCAATAGACGAAAATATCACTAAAGATGCTCCAATTAGCCAAATAGTCGAGTTCCCAGAATCAACTGGAGGGAGATTACCGACATTTATTCCAATAATTTCTTGCTGCATACCATTAACATTGTCAAAATCTCCATCAACAACTATAACCAAATATGGAGACCCTTCTTGCCAAGTTTCATACTCGAATGAAGATAAGACACTAGTACTACCAGATTCTAAAAACACTTCTTGATCGCCAAATTTTTGAGTAGTTAGAGATGGTTTCCAAGATCCATCAGGCAGCTTTTCCCACAATCCTAGGGAAAGAGTTCCATCTAGTTTCCCAGGATTTTCCCAATAAGTTACAATAGTCAAAACATCACCTACTGCTGGAATCTTGGTTGGAGTGGTAATTTCTCTGGTATATTGCCCTAAAAATTCCATTATTCTCAAAGTTGGCATTCTTGGAGTATCTTCGCTCCCTAAACCTATAATTGGATTTCCAGCCTTATCTTTGGAATTAATCCATACAGATATCTGGTCTCCTGGTTGAAAGGTTAAATCTATCATTGGGGTAAAATCTATTCTACTTTGATAAATGCTGACACCATCAGAGAATGAAATTAAAGTTAATTCTCCAGAAGTTTGAGTTCCGACTATCGGCCCTCCTGCTCTAATATATTCCCATGAAATCATCAAAGGACCTTCTTGCATTCCAAATTCATCAACAATGGAAATAGTCACTAATACATTATTAAGAGAATCGGTTCCTAATGAGGTTAAAGAAGAATCAGGATATATTTCTTGATTGAATCTAGCCGTTGGAGAGTCACTATCCACAGTTACTGATGCATCTGAATTTTCCAAAGAAAAAGCCTGTCCTGGAAGATTAGTAACTTCTGTTGATATTGGCATTATTGGGTTAGAAGGAGCCCGAGGTGGCAAAGCCAATGAGGTATTAAATGATCCATCAGATTCAACTATTGTGTTAGATATAAGTTCTTGAGACCCATAAATTAACTTTATTTGAGTCCCTAATTCATCAGGTATTGACAATAATCTTTCACCAGATCCTGCATAATAAATTGCTCCTGTGATTGAAAATTCATCATTTTGCTTTAAGTATAATTCATTGTTAATAGACTCCATGATTGGAAGAGTGAGATCATAAACTCCCTCTGGTATTGCAGAAATTTTATTATCTAGTTTCCAAGATAACGCACTTAAAACATCGGATTCTGCTACTGTTATTAGATTATCATCAACAGTTACTCTAGGTTTGCAAGCAACACTATCTTCATCCCATGGAAAATCCCATGATAATTTAAAACTTAGATAAATCTTGGAAACAGAATTTGTTATTACTTCTGTTTGATAACTGATTGGAGTTACCATACTACCTTCAGGAGACCATAATGCACCTGAGTATGGCGCATATGTGAACAATCCTAGATTAGTTCCATACCCGCACAACATTATAGAAATATTGTCTAAAGTGTTTATTCCATTTGGATCATCTATTTGTAAACTGAAAGTGTGCAATACATCAGGTAAAAGATAGTAATCAACATTATCACTTGTTCTCCTATCCAAATCAAAGGCAGAATTTTGACCCCCTCCTATCCCTATGCTATCTCCAGCAAATTGGGTCGGTTCATCTACAGCTATGATTACACGTGCCCAAGAGTTCTCTACACCCGGCCCTCCACCAGTTCCACCGTCAGAATATTGAAGGCCGGCCCAATCACTTCCTTCAACATAAAGTAGAATTGGTTCATTATCCAAACTTGAGACATCAATTGCAGAAAATTGTATCTGTTGTTCCCCAGTTAATCCCGGAGTCAAAGGTTGTAATTGGGATTGATATTCATTTTCAGATGCTATCCCATCTCCATTAATATCATCGACACCTGTACGCCAATATTTTAGAGTGACAGAATCTCCTCTAGCCTCGCTCTCACTAACTGTAATATATGGCCTGAATGGTGTGTTTGGATCAGAAACCATACCATCAGCCAATTGTAATCCAATAGGAGTATTGATTTGTATTGGACCAGCTATTGGAGGATTTTTATCAATCACGATATCCACCAAAGGAGGTTGGCCTGTTACATCATCAGCACCAAAAGAACCGGTAGACGGGCCTATAGAAATAATAACTGGAGACAAAGTTATTCCATCCTGACCAGTAGGTGAGTTAATAGTTCCAGAAAATATCCCATCAGAATCAGAATTTAAAGAGTAAATATTTCCTGATATATTCAAACCAACAATAAAGTCGCTACTTAATGGCCTATGGCTTGAAGAATCTTGGAATCTAATTTTACCATTAATATTTAGCTCACTGCCCTCTAAAATGGGGAAAGGATAAAATAAATTATCATAAATATTTGATATGAGTCTTCCATTGGAATCATATACTTCAAAATAGTCAATTTGTAAATCATTCTCCACCGCTTGCGCACCAGATCTGCCACTAAATTGTTCTGCTGGCCAGATAGTATCGCCATTAACATCATTAGCACGAGAGACCCAATATATTTCTTCAACATCATCCCAATACCAAGAGATGTCAAATATCCAATTTACAACAATATCAATTACGCCATCATTATTAGTCACTAAATCAACATAACTTGAAGAAATATCCAATGGTGCTTTATCAGAACCTGAAATTTGAGAAAAGGTGACTGGGTTTGCCCCCGAACCCCATAATCCATCTGGACTATTTTCTACTTTGAAAATAATTACATTTCCGTCCGAAGCAGATCCTGAGAGAGTTATTTCTGACAATTCTGAATTATCATACAGGTGATGATGTGATGTAGATATTTGAACCGGCTCTCCAGTAGGATAGAAGGTATTTGGTACGGAAAAATCCCTATTTTGAATTAAGAAGTCATAAATTATATCTCCATCTATTGAAATTGATCCTATATCTGCAGAAAAGGTTACTGGGATCTCTACTTCTTCATAGTCTGGGAATGAATTCATAGTTGACTCATGATATTCAGAAAGTGAATCCTCTAAACCTGAAATATTCTCAAATAAGAAATAATTTATTCCAATTCTAGATATGGTTATTGTTTGAGCTGTATTTGAATCTAATTCAATTGGAACATCACGCCATAACCTACCAGTATCTGAATCAGTATGAGTACCGCTAATAAGTGAAATACCTGAAATTTGTGAAGAACTAAGAGTATTGTAAAATATATTGTCTCCTGAAGGACCTATTTGTGAAGAACCAGCCACAGTAAGAGTAACTGGAGATTCAAATCCATCATTATCTGGAGAAATAGAAATAATCCCAGAAGTGACTGATGCTTCAGCAGGAATATATATTGAAAGTTGCTCTGGGTTTGAGCCATCAAGAGCAATTGATTTACTAATTACTGGACTTTCTGAGGAGTCCGATCCTGCAAGAGTTGATTGCCAACCATAATGGCCGTAAGAATCTCCTCTAGGGAACGCCCAATCTGTTATTCCATCATCTAGTATGTCAATAACTGGATTACTTGCGGGCTCTGCAAAAACAGCTGTAACCACAAGTCTGTCTATCCATGCATTTGTTGGAAGAATAACAGATAATCCAAATCCAGTTTGTATACTAGAAAAAACTACACTACCTCCTTTGGTAGCCGAACCCAGTGATGCTCCATTTTTATTTAAGGCAGTTACAGTTACGCCATTGGAAATATTTCCTCCTACATTTAAGGCTTTAATAGGTCTAGATGAATGAGTGAAATCAGAAATTAAAGTTCCTTGAATAAGCGTAGCATTCAATAAATCATTAACAACTTCCACTCCTGTACTGTAAGTCCATCCATTATTTCCTGAATCTGCGTTCAAGAATCTTTTACCTCCGATACTGATCTTACTGATTGCAGGAGTTGCTTCAGGATCTGAAGTAGTAAGATGTAGTTTCAATTTAATTTGAGGATAATTTGCAGCATCTATACCTGCAAGAGACAATGGTAAAGAAACATCTGAATAACCAGGTAGTAATAAATTAGTAGAAGCATCAATTAATGAAGCTCTAATCGAAGTATTTTCAGGTATTATGGCATCCACATCTATTATTCCAAGATTGAAGTCATCAAAATCACCTATCGAAAATGAAGGGCTGACCCAATCGCCGGGGTTTCCATAGTTAGCTACCTTAACGCCTGCATTATCAATAAACCAACCTCCTCGATTATCATATCCATCGGAACCCATTGAGAATTTGAATCGTACAGTATCTCCTTGATAATTTAGTAAACTTGCTTGCATACTTTTCATACCACCATTAGCCGAAGATTGAGAGGAAAAAGTATCATATCCATATAAATTATTGTAATTATAACTTACTTGACTATCATACCAGTTTCCAGGATCAAAATGCTGCCATGAACCGTTGTTTACTTTAATGAAAACTGCCCCTCCATCCCAGTTTGGTTCCATATCTGTCCAATGATCGAAAGTGAGAAATGCATTACCATTTGCAGGAATATCATAAGAAGGAGAAAATAATCTTGCTTCTTGTATATATGATGAATATGAACCTGAAAATGCTATTCCGTATGCATAAGGGAATGAAGCTGTTCCAGTTGGGCCAGAATTAGAGTTAATTTTGTTTAAAGTCCATTTGCATGTATCGCCAGAACATGAGCCTGAGCTCATTGAATTGGTCCTTGACCAGCCAGATGCATCAGTAATTGATGGTGAACTAGCAGTTGAGTCTTCAAAGCCCATCCT
>MDSZ01116418.1_pt1 | contig 27280 bp, 25 predicted proteins | sample 811201 | NCBI WGS metagenome assembly MDSZ01 (sample SAMN05326647, study PRJNA326480) | marine metagenome | isolation source: seawater | place: Indian Ocean: North | collected 2010 | reverse complement strand
CGGCATATCTGAGTCGTATTACAGTGGGTGTTCTCGACGACCTTGGATATGACGTTGACTATTCAGGAGCTGAATTCTATGTCGCCCCTTCAACATCGAGCAGCCAGGTCACATCATCAACAACACCGTCTCCTTCATTATCGCTGCATACAAGCACACCATCTCACAGCACGATGAGCCAGACGCCTGTTCTTCCTGTTCTCTCAGCACCGATTCCAGCACCAACACCACCACCATCAACACAAGCCTCTTCGGATTCCGCATTGACACGACTGTTCCGCAACAGTGCAGCAAAAACTCGACGACTGCCACCACGGCTTACCTTTCCTGATCACGATCCGATTATTCTCTCGGATAACGATGCATCCCGGGAATTCGTCCTCAAGAGTTTAACTGACAATGGAGCAGCCATGGCGAGTCCGACAAGTGACCTCCTCCGACGGTTGAGTTCCAAACAGAAGCATATGCTGATGGCATGGGCGACTTTCTCCGCACACCATCAGACGACAGACGATACAACAACAGAGAAAACATCAGAGACCCGTAAGACGGCTATACCTTTCATCTATCGCCGATAACGCTACTCATGGTTCTTCCACCACGAGGAATGAACCACAGGAAAGCGTCTCTCCATCCAGTTCGTCACCCATACGATGCGTGTTAATCCCGAGGCGATAGTAATCACTCCATTTCCCGGCATCGACATCCCGGCGGAGTTCCTTGCTTCGTCGAGCTTCAAACACTTCACGAAAAAGTTCCTTTTCTTTTCCGTGATAACTGTCTCTGCTTGGAACAGCACACCGTCGGCACGCATGGACTGCTTGAAAACGAAGGCTGCCTATTGAGAAGACCCGTGGCTCCAACGGAGGAAGGTCCGCATAGGGGTCCACGGTCATGGTACTTGGGAGGTCCAGGAGTGAAGGCAAGTCTGACCGAGATGGGCTTGCCAATGCATCTTCCCAAAATGGGCCACATCCAGTGATCTCAAGATTCATACGAAATCGTCTTCGCGTTTCATGAATGGATACTCCAAACCACCGACTCACCTGCTCGAGTGATTCCGTTGCAATGACGGTGGGGCCTGGGGCTTCCCGATCATCAGGAAAACCTCCGTCACGTCGTTCTTCGAGCAGGACGTGCACCCCAAGCGTGTCTGAAAGCCATTCGCATGGACCATCACTGCCAGGTGAAAGGGAGAAGGTTTCTGGATTCTCTGGATTTGACAGATCGTCTCGAGAGAGTGTGATGAGTCGATGCGCAAGGTCGAACTCTGATCGGATGGCATGAAAGCGAGGTGTTCGCTTGGCGTTCACGACACGCCCGTCCATATCAACAAGCCGCCAACGCCGATCGCCATCAATCGCTCCACATGGCAAGACATACGCCTGATCGACATCCATCCCGTCAAGACTCTTGACGGGGAAAATTGAAATCCGAGTAAGCGTAGCCTGCGGACTCATGGTGATGACACAACGCCTTTAGTAGCTCAGATGCAGCATGTATCTCAAATGGGCCATTACATGCGGAAGTTAAAAGTCTGCCATATGAGACGCAAAAGCCATTGCCCTACCGTTCGGTTTCCAACTTGGATGCGAGCAGTGCCCCGCATACCCGTTGTGACTGCGGCAAATTGCTCGTCATCTTCGGGAAGCGACATCATGACTTCATAGCTTGTTGAAATCGGCACTTCTCGACCGGCTTCATCAGTTTCCGTCGGCACCGCCCCCCCTGCTTTGACGCTCAGCCTCTCTGATCCGGCCTCAATATGAGACTCAGAAATTTCATCAACGGTTCCGGAAAATGTCCGCCAGGGAAATGCATCAATCTTCAGATCAATCTGCTGACCAATTTCAACAAACTCGACCTCCGTTTGATCAACAACAATCACCGCCTCAAATATCTTTGGATCACCCACCATACACAGAACGGTTCCCGGGGTGTAGGTCGCTCCAAGATTCTGTTCGTCCAATGGATTCCCCGTCCACACTGGCAACTTCCCTGATGGATCATCCTTCTTTTCAATGCTGATAGCCGGTAACACAACACCATCGCGTGGTGCCGTAAGAATCAGTTCTGATCGATCTCTTCGTTTCTTGATGAGCTGCTCATCAATGCTCTTGAGCGCTTCTTCCACGGTTCGGATCTCACGACCGGCAGCTGCGTCGGTAAATCGCTCACGAATGAGATTGTCGAGCCTTGTTTGATATTCAGCACCTTTTCCCTCAAGGTCAGCTATTGCTAAATCAAGATCAATACTCGACAGCTGTGCTAATTCGGCACCCTTCTCCACCCGATCACCTGGCTTCACACGAAGTGAATCCACTCGTCCAGGAACCGTGACATATACCGTCTCTTCCCCACGTGGTCGGATTTCTGCGGCTGACCAAACCCTCTGCGGCAGTGGGAAGAGAGCAATGGCAGCGGCGATCACTCCTGCAACCACGATCGTTGACATCACATTTGCAGCTTTCACTTCATCTCGCCTCCCAGGCACATTCAAAAATTTGATCATCCCGTGCAATGGCCGAAATACCAAGCCCCATAAGGCAGCCCCGGCCATCACCTGACCAATCACCTCAAGCCGGTAGGGCTTGAACACATTCCAGACAAACAAAAATATGGAAAGGGTGACAAACCACATATAGATACTTGAGGCAACCGCATAGAGGGCAAAGAGCCCCCGTCGACGCTGTGGCAGAAATGGATCTTCAGGTTGCTCAATACCAAGACACCATCGACTTGTCAGCCGACTCAGAATAGTCGTGGCCTTTTGTCTCAGGTTTGGGATTTCGAGAATATCGGACAGAATGTAATAGCCGTCATATCGCAAAAGAGGATTTGCATTGAAGAGAATGGTCGAGACACTTGAGACAAACATGACATCGAGGCAAAGCTGATTAAATATTCCTGGATGAGAATACCACCACAGCCATGTCGCAATGGATGCAATAATGACCTCTACATACATTCCGGCAGCACCAATCGCAGCCCGCTTCCATTTATTTGGGAGCATCCAGCTATCTGACACGTCACAGTAGAGACAGGGGGTCAGGACAAGAAGCATCACACCCATTTCGTGACACTCTCCTCCATAATTTTTACACGACAGCCCATGCCCAAACTCATGAATCACTTTGGTCACGCCCAACGCAATTGCAAGATACAGCCAGTTGCCAGCTGCGAAAAACTGATGAAACTCAGGAAGCTTTGAACGAAAGACATCGAAATTCACAAGCACAAGCAGGAGTGCACTGGCTGCCAAGGCGACTGCTGGAATCATTGCAGTTGGTGAAAAAAGCCACCCCAACCAGGGGTCAAGTCGATTGAGAATACGATCAGGATCGATGCCACGAAATCGCAAGGCCATCACATTTGATATCCATGCAACCCACTGCTTCCAGATACGCTGACGCCTCTTTTCGAAAAGCTGAGGCCCCTGGCCTGGCCTATCGCCAATAACAAGACCTGATCGATGGAGCGTTGACACAAACCGTGCAAGCTCTTCAGCCGTAATGCGCCGCGGTGGGAATTTTGCTTCAAACTGATCCTTCAGCCCATCAAGACTGACCTGACCATCAAGCATATCCAGGAGGGCATACTCCTCTGGACGGAAGCGAAAATAGTGCAGTGAAATCGGATCCTTCACAACAAACCAAGCCTGCCCCTGATACACCTGCCGGTTTGTCAGAATATCACCACGCCGCTTCAACCCAATGGGTCGCGTTGTGCTGGAACGAAAGGCATCAGCAGCTGTAGACATGGCTTGAAAGGCAAACGCCCATACTAGTTTTGACGCATAGGTGACAACGGATTTTGTGATGAATGAATCGTCATTCGTGCAGATTGACCAGCCCGAAGAACCCACTGTTTCGACTGGGAGTTTTGTCGATTATCCACTTCTGCCACCACTCGAAAATTATTGCCAGCCTGCACCAAAGGACTGGTAAAAACAATTCGTCCATCAAACGATTCACGTTGACCACCAGCTAATTGAACCTCAACCGTCACAGGACGATCTCGAACGTCTTCTGCATTCCACTGCCTTGCATTCACAAACCCTTCAACCCGAAGCTTGTCTGTCCGTACAACATGAGCCAGGGGGTCGCCTGGCTGCATCCACTCCCCCTCATGAGGAAAAATCTGCACAACGACACCCGCGAGTGGAGACTTGATAAGGCGACGTTCAATGGCATTCTCGGCTGCCTCAAGCTCAACACCCTTACTCGTCGCAGCAAGTTTGTTCATCTGCTGCTCCAACTGAGCCTGTTCTATCTGCAACTCTCCTTTTTTATGATTGAGCCTCAACCGCTCTCGTTCAACTTCTGTGACACTATTGGGAACTTTCGAATGTGACTCAAGCGCTTTCTGGTGCTCAGCCTCAGCAACCTCTTCGGCAGCAATCGAATACCGTATATCGACATCACTTTGTGCTCGTGCTTTCGCCTGATCATGATCTGATTGAGCCCTTCTCTTTTCCATTTGTGCCTGATCATCGTCAATCTTGGCAATCACGTCATTTCTCTCAACAACATCACCTTCACGGATACCAAGGCTCACCAGCACCCCTCCCTCGCGAGCTGGTACTTTGGCCTCCTCCACAAGTGACACGAGACAATTCTCTAGCACTGGCTCAACAGATGCCTCCGGCGTCTGCGCCAACACGCCACACATCATCATGGCATTCGCTACTCCACACGCCAGAACACATGCCGCATTTTTTATCTCCATGGGCAACACCCTCTCCTACCAGATTCGGAAAAAGACCTGTGTTTGAATAAACGCAAGTACGTCATGAAACCAGACAAACCCCAGAGCCCGTTGCCCACAATTGATTCGTGCCGTCACAGAGGCACCTGCCCCAAGCTCTTCTTTTTCATGACGCGAAGGATCAATCGTGATGCGCACCAACACCGTATTCCCCTGCTCACCACGCACCTCAGCCTGCTCATGAATCTCCTTCACTGATCCATAATGACGAGTGCCGGGATCCGTCGCAAGGATGTAGTCAACCTCCAACTCTCTTCCAGCCTGCTGCGCCTCCTGCATGGCACGATTCACATACCCCAACCGATCATCAGGCATATGCACCTCGAGCTCCCACGGGCCCGTCTTATCTGCCACCGTCATCAGCACTTGCCCCTTCTCAACGGGTCTGAGCAAGAGTCGATCACGAACTTGCCAGGTCACAATCACACCATCAATGGGACTACGGACTTCCAAATCTTTTTTCTTTTTTTGATACAGCGCAAACTGTGTTTCCAAACTCTCGATTTCCCTTTCAAGTTGCGCTGCTCTTCCTGCCATCCGAGCCTGCTCATCTGCTGATATTCGATTTTCTTCAAGCATTGCCCGCCGAGTCGCAACTAACTGCTCTTCGCTTGATGCTTTTCGACCTAATACGTCTGTAATGGCAACCTCAAGATCTGTGTTTCGGAGCACAGCAAGCAACTGATCTTCATTGACTTCGACACCGTGATCGAGACTCATTTCCAATCGCTCAACAACTCCTTCAATTTCTGCAAAGACGTCCCGGCGATGGACTGGCTCGAGTGTCCCCTTCCCCTCCAGACGAAGGTCTGCAGGCACTAAGATCAAAGCCGCAATAACAGCAACCGCAATACAGCCTGCCAGCACGGTCTTCGGGAGATTTCTTGCCGTCGTGAGAGCGCGTGTTTTACCAAGAAGGTTGAGAACTGAATAAAAGGGCAAACTGATGTGATCTATCGCATTGGAAAGAGCAACCTTTCCATGTTCTGCCACAAGCTCCACTCGAGCTCTCTTGCCACCGTCAAACGAGTTTGCCGTAAACCACTCTGCCACCAATGCCCCGACTGGCTCAGATCGCTCTTTTGATGCAGCTTCCGCTTTTGCGACAGCAACAGCATCAACTCCACCAGGCTTTACAACCGGCGTAAGGGCAGGCTTCTCAAGAGGAATAATGGCGAGGGCTGTCGCGTGAGACTCATCAATATAGTTTTCCAACTCCTCTTCGATCTGGGGAGGGAGCTCGCGAGACGCATCCGGATGCCAAAGAGCATCTCCAGCCTTGGCCACAACTCGCACTAATGCTTCGATGGCCTGAACGGCTGTTGCACGGCGCTCAACTGATTCCTGACCACTCACCGCTTCGAGACGAAGCCTGTTGCGACGCTTCCGTACTAAGACACTCACCCGGTCACACCCAATAATTCTTCTTGATTCATTTGCAAGAACAAAGGCGGTTGCAACAGGATCAAGCGTTTCATGAACTGCACGACTAAATCGATCAACCTGAGCAAGGGTTGTTTGTTGATCATCGAGCGTTCGGAGTTGCTGTCGCTCAAGGTATCCATTTGCAACGGCTGCAACCTGATCGAGAAACTTTAGATACCCTTGTTGCACAGCCATTTCGTTTGGCTGATGAAATACTTCGATTAAGCCTGTTCGATTTCCTGCTTGATCGATTGGAGACGCTACGACTAGCAAGTCCGTTGGGTTTGTCGCAACCGCCTTTCCATCCTGCCCCGACAAAGATGCCTTCGGCGGCACAAGCAATCCTCCTGGACTCCCCAGAAGTGACTGAACAAGCTGGCCGTGAGCTTGCTGCGATTCATCGCTATCAGATAAGCCCGAATTCTCCATCCCTCGGTGATAAATGGGCTCGAGACGACCTGTATCACCAGTCAACCATACCAACCCGGCCACCGCGCCCATCGCCTCAAGAACACGATCAAGGAGCCCGCGAAAAAACTCAGCCTGTTCCAAATTGTTTTTTGACAGTGCCTCAATTTCCGCTACGAGCGCACGTATCTGCTGCCGTGCTTCTTCGACGGACTGGGGGTCAACAGTGCTCATAAAACTGATTGGAAATGTAAGTCAGCCACTGGCCGGGGCTGGTACGGATCGGGGAACAGTCCCTATGACTTTTCTTTTGGTGGCTGTTGAGACTGTACAACTCGTTTTTGAACATCTGTCTCTAGCGGTCCAAACGCCTGCTCATGACGTTGCACAGCCATAACAAGTGCAGCCGCCAAACGCTTTGCAGTGTAGAAATTAACAATAATCCGCTGATTGAGTTGGATTGTCTCGGCGGTGTTTCCACCAACCTGCTTGTTAAGGCCAAAGTCAACAATCAATTCTTCAGGTGTGCCCGTCACGCGACAAAAATTTGCATAGGTCGCAACAATATGGGATTCATCCACTGGAACAGCTGCCTGTTCTTGAGCAGGGTTTGATTTTTCATCAGCCATGAAACAACTCCAAAAAGTTAAGAACTGTACTACGAGTTCGACAAATCATTGAACGAGGTGACAAAGTATAACGACCTGCGACCATTTGGGCCATGAGGAGCCATACCTCATCCTGATGACCTACTTACGCATGCCGGGACTAGTCAGTTCGATCCAATGCATGCCGTCGTAGCCAACGAGGGCTCACAAATCTGCGCATCAAGGCCATAAAGGCCCTATCCGCATCTCGACACCACGGTGCATTTCCATCCCCTTGTGAGTCGTCCAAGCCTCGAAAAGATAGTTTGCATGGCCATTGCCGAGAAACAGCCAACTGATTGAATCGCTCGGCAATTCTTAATGCCCAAGCTGCCCCAAATGTTTCACGGAATGCCAAAAATGGTGGGTCAATCACACAACGCAAGGCACCATTCTGATCTGGTTGTTTCCTGTGTTGTCTCTGGATACAGCATGCTTGCAGCACCGGAAGTAGTGTGCCACTAGCAGCCGCAATCACTGCAGAACAGTCCAACATGGAAATGCCACCATCTCCGTATGGATACATACTCATCAAACCTGGCAGAAAAGGTGTCAGGAAAACCAATTGAGCATAGGTGATCAGTGTTGCTGAAATGCCTCGACGAGTTGCAATGAAATTCATCCAACCAACAAAAATGAGCACAACCATAAACACAGACGCCAAGATGTGCACACTTGGCATGCTTCCAGGCAGGACAATAGTTGAACGACCGACAGGAAGGACCAAAATAAACGCAAGAGATGCAACGATAAACTGCCAGACTCCATGCTGAGGGCGTTTGGCACCCAGAAGTGACATGGCTGGACAGACAGAGAGTGCCACCACAACCAATCGCATACTCGCAAGTGATCCGGGTGATGTAAGGTAGCCGGTGCCGCGCAGCATGACGTCCAAAGCGAGCATCATCCATGCTGCCAACGCCCATACTGCTGCTGGCACAGCCGTGCTTCCCCGAACACAGACCACACCACACAAGGCACCAACGATACCAGCGGCAGAAGCAAAAAGAATGAACATATAGACCATCTGATACAGTCTACATCCAGCTTTGCTTATTGTTGACCGAACTTAACAACTACCGAAGTATTGTACCTGTAGAAAGTGTCGAACTATTCTCTGCGACCATGACACGACGAGCGTATTTCTCGGGAGCTGCTGAAAATACATTGAGTGTTTCTGGAGAAGAAAATAGATAGGTTCGTGATTCGTAGGTCAGTCCGTAACGACGATCCCCCGGCACATTGCGGCCTGCATCAAGTGCTAACACAGGATCATCACCTGACAAGACAGGTGCGTATCGCTCCGGTGATGCGAAGAACACCTGTTGCTCAACCGGACCAGCAAAGAGATAGACCCGGCCTTTATGTCGAGCACCCCACTGACTATTACCCGCTACCCAGGCTCCCTTTTCTACGAGCGTCACAGGACAAAAGCCTTCCATTGCCATGGAAGCATTTTCAGTCATCGAAGGTTGGGGAGTCATATTTGCGACGTTTGGACGATCGAGATTCAATGGTTGTGGAACGGGATCGGACACTTGCACTGGTGGTGGTTCTGACACTTCCTCAGTCTCATCGCCCTTCAATAACGATGCTGTACTTTCTAAAAGTGCTACAAAGGGACGAGTGCGAGCACTCGACGCTTCCGCCTCCGATGGAACCGTTGGTGCAGGCTGTGTTGTCGTAGGATATGTGACAACATTTGTCGGAGGAGGCACCGGCACTGCAGGCAAGGTAGTCGGCATTGTTGGAGAAACCGGTGAGTAGGCCTGCGCCGCATCCGAGGGGAACAATCTGTCCCGAACCCCAGCTAATGACGGTGAAGGATTCACTGCTGTAGGAACGCTGAACGGACGGGCAATCTGTTTCGCAGTTGCGGCATGTTGTACTGCTCGTGCAGCGAATGCTACAAAGTCAGCACTTGAATCTGAGCATTCAAACTGAAAAAGCAGTTGTTCATTCGCATCAATAACACATGCTGTCGGAAGATTTGTAACCCCCAACCTTCTCGCAAGTTCAGGATTCATATCAACATCCAATCGAACAGCTTCAAAGCAGGCGCACACAACACCGACACTTTCAGGTGACGACAGTGTTGTTTGCAGAAATCGATCAGATGCTTCACTCCAAGCAGCTGTAAAAATGACCAACAATGGACGTTGGGACACCACGGACGCGGATTTCGCCGTGACCAGGTTTTCATGCCAAGGAATACCGGCCTCGGCAGACGAAAAGGATGCGATAGCAAGCCCCAACGCCATACAGAACCGAGTCACAACTGGTTGGAATAGGCTGTCTCTCATAGCTTGATTGACCAAACTGGTGGGAAGTTCACAACAAACGCTGTGTTGTGCAATCGGCACACAGACGGCAAGAAGTTTTGCCGAAAAAACAACTATCAGCGATTTTTCGGAATAAACCGTTTTTTTGCCGTGTTTTTTTTATTAATTCACAGAGGCGTTGTCTTGGCAAATTAGTGAAAGTCGGGGGGCGAGGTTCCGTCGGAAGAATTCCTGCAACTCAAATCAAACCCGTGACCGATATTTCCGGAAGATTCCACATCCGAGGAACGAATGATGATTTTTCGACATACTACCGAACGCAGGCTAAAGAGTATTCAAACGGCTATAGCTATAGGTGCAGCATCAGCAGCATTGCTTGTTACTGCATTTGAAGCCGATGCCTTAAAGGCACAAACGCCACCTGCTGGCGTTTCAGTCCCTTGGCATAGAGACATTGCTGCGGCAAAAGCAGCCTCTGTCACCAGTGGCCATCAAATGATTGTCATCTTTACTGCATCATGGAATGAGCCAAGTAGTCGGTTTGAATCCTCACTTGCACAATCACCAGAGGCAACTGCTCTTCTTGGAACTTGTTTTGAACCTACTCGGATCAATGTCTCAGACGATCCATGGACCACACGTCGGATGGGCATTTCCAATGTTCCTGCAGCGTGTATTATCGATGACCAGGAGAATGTCATTGTTCGATTTGATTGCCCAGAAGCTGCAGAGGGATTCGTTTCAGCGGTCTGTAAAGCGTCCCGAGAAGCAGCAGTTATTCTGGTTCATGGAAATCAAAGAGATAGCGGACAAGGACTTGTCTCTTCGACGTCACCTATCACAGCACCCAGTGCTGAAAATCGTTTGATAGCACCACCAACCGCTGCGCAGACAAACCAAACAAATACTGTTCTCCCAAATGAACAACTTGGTCTTGAGGGCTATTGTCCTGTCAGCGTCGTAACCAAAGAGTCATGGACTCCTGGAGACACTCAATTTACGAGTGTTCACGATGGACGAACATACCGCTTCGCAGGTGAGGCTGAGCAACGAGCATTTATTGCAAATCCCGATTGGTATGCCCCCGCATTCAGTGGTGATGATACCGTACTTGCATCACGTCAGGGACGTGTTGTTCCCGGCAAACGTGCCTTCTCCGCTGCCTACAAATCACGGCTCTACCTGTTCTCATCACAAGATACACGAAATGCATTTGTCGCAAATCCTGAGCACTACACTCGGCAGACTGTAGCGCGACAAGAACATTTTGAAGGAAAAATTCTTCGATGAGACGAAGGCAAGATAGCTGATCATCATTTGACCAGAGAATGATGAGCACTTCCCACCTGCGAAGCATGCCATTGTTCTGTATGCACTCTATGCATCGCTTGCCGATTGTGGCGGTTATATGATTTGGTCTGCTTCTGGAGTATCATCTGGAGTGTTGGCTTTTTGTCCGTCGATACTCCTTCTTATCTGAAGGATGTCGTGGCTGGCTTCCCTCTCGTAGGATGACAACATGCTCCCGAACCCAAACGACCAAGTCAGGAAAATGTCCTGGCTTGCTGCTCGTGTTTCTGCTTCCTTCCTTGTGTTCCTGTCTCTCTGCAATGCTGCCAGTGCTATAGAAATGTTTACTTTCTATGGAGATGGAAGTCGAGTAGGCCTGCCAAGTCTTGAAGTGCCAATCGAAGCTTATCCAGGAATTCCACTGCGTAGTGACCGATTACGTGCGAGACGACGTGCTCGGCGATCACCGGGCTCAACGATCCGCGTTGGTCCACCTGGAAATATCTCTGTACGTGCCATGCCACAAGGTCAGCCCGTACCACAGCAACGAATCCGTTAGTTTTAGTCTGAGCTTCGGTCGTTTCGTACTGCCCCTGATAGCCCTCAACACCGTTTTCATATTTTTGGTACTGTACGGTTATTGAGAGCCGTAATCTTCGTCCATGAAGCATTCAGGGTATTGCGAAAACAATGTTTGGTGCCGTATTTGAGCGTGAAGTCCGAATGGTGCCAAGAAACCAAGGAATGGCTATCGCACGTGCTGTGTATGCAGGTTCCCTTCTTGCAATTATTGCCACCTGCTGGATGGTCATTACTGGAACACAGTCCATTTCTACTGCTGGCGATACTGCCCGTTTCGGAGCTACCTTGCTTAGAATCCTTGCACCCTTGCAACTTTCGCTAGCCATGCTGGCGGCGGCCATGACAAGTGCAATCGCAGTGAGTACGGAAAAAGATCGTCGAACCCTTGAACTCCTTCTTGTCAGCCGACTGACAGATACCCAACTTGTATTTGGAAAACTCGCTGGAAGTCTGGCACGAGTCATTCTCCTTCTTCTCTCTGCAGTACCAATGTTTGCACTCGCAGGCTTATTCGGAGGAGTGACGCCACAACAACTTGCCAGAGTATTCGTTGTAACAGGGGCCGCTGCACTCGCATCCGGGAGTATTACGACAACCGTGGCTTTTTGGAAAGATACCACCTTTCAAACATTGGCTATCACGGCCTTTATGCTTGTTGCTTGGATCGCTGTAGGCGAACTGACGGCTGGCATCTTTGGCGCTACAGTTGCCATCAATGTCTCACCACCACGGGCTCTGTTTGCAGCTCTTGGTCCTCAAGGCAGCCAAGCTTTTCTTCCCTTCCTGGCAACAAGTAGTGTTATCATTCTGGCGGCAAACCTGATTGGCATTGCTCAGGTACGACGATGGAATGTCTCTATTGGACGAAAACGCGAACAGCCACTCAAAGCGATTGATACTCGACAGAAGGTCAGGGTTGTCTGGGAAAATCCAATCCTATGGCGTGAGATCTGTACCAAAGCCCACGGAAAGCGAATAATATTTGTTCGAATAGCTTGGTTTCTTCTGTTCGCAGCTGCTGTGGCTGGGATTGTTGTTGAGGCGCGATCACCTCAACCCGACCGTCTTTCTGTTGCAATCGCAGTTATCCCGGTAGCACTCGCAAGCCTTCTTGCCATAACGTCACTTGGGGTCACAAGTATCACAACGGAACGTGATCGTGGTGCATTTGATGTTTTATTAGTAACAGATCTCGAGCCACGTGAATTTGTCTGGGGAAAACTCATTGGTGTTTTAGTGGTAGCACGAGAGATCGTGTTGTTGCCTTTAGTGCTATGTGGTGCTTTGGTCATGACAGGGATTGCCAACCTAGAAAACGGCATCTATTTAGCCCTTGGAATGGCTTTACTGTCGTTTTTTAGTGCTGTGCTCGGTGTGCATGTTGGCCTTTCGTATCCTGCATCAAGGCAAGCCATTTCAGTCGCATTAGGTACCGTCGCCTTCCTTTTTATCGGTGTCGCAACTGCAATGCGAATTATGGTGGCATTTGGCTCAAGTTTCGAGTTACAACTCGCACCTTTTCTTGCAGTCATTGTTGGAGGGGCAGTAGGTCTCTATGCTGCACTCTCAGCACGAAACCCCTCGCCAGCTATTGGATGGGCCTCGGCAATCCTTCCAGCATTGACCTTTGTAGGCATTACTGGCTTTCTTCAGGGAAATCCCTTGCAAGTGCTTCTCGTTGCATTCACAGCCTACGGTTTTGCTACCGTTGCTTTACTTGTACCTGCCATTGGAGCATTCGATGTACTCACAGGTCGATCCATGTCGTAGATGTTTTGTCCTGCCCAATAGCATTGGTTGACTACTGATTCTGCTTCTGAAGCAAAGCAATTCGTTGAACAGTATCGGGGGACAAATCACCTTTCTCTCGAGCTCGACGATAGCTTACGAGTGCTTCAGCAGGACGATTGAGTGCTTCCTGCGACGCACCCTCAAGTACAAGGACATTCGCTGGCACCTGATTTGGCCCATATGTCTCTCCAAGAATGGCAAGGGTCGACAGCGCTCGCCTCGGACGATTTAGCATTTGATATACCTTTGCGGTATCCAAAAGAACCTCACGATTATCTGGAGCAATAGATAAGGCTCTATGAAAATCAGCTAATGCATCTTCAGAGTGACCACGTGCAAGTGCAACCTGTCCATGAAGGTACCATGCTTCTACCGAGTGAGGCGCATTACGAATGGCCTTCTTCGATAATTGATCTGCATCATCAAGCAGTCCAATATTCCAATACATTCTTCCCGCCTCCAGACAAAGACCAACATCCTCAGGAGACAATTCAAGTGCCTTGGTGATCTGTTCAATGGCTTCTACCTTCAATCCTCTTTTCCAGAGAATACTGGCATAGTGCTGTCTCGCATCGATATCCGTTGGACAACGATCAACCGCCTGTGACAAAAGTGTCTCTGCTCCTGGCAGATCCTGCTCATCGACTGCACAAAGACCCTGATTACAGAGACGACGGGCAGCCGCAAGCTCCTTAGGGACAGGATCTTGACGAGTGACCAGACGACATCCCACAAACCCAACCAAGACCAATACGGTCATCATGCAGGATGTACCTACAGAACCATAATGATGCGTTTTGATGAAAGAAATAACTGGTGGCATCACCCACAGGACTCCGAGGGAGATGAGACTGTAGCTCCATGCCAAACATAGCTCAACGGCCAGTTGAACAACTTCACTGACATCCCGATCTACCTGAATGCACTGTCTTACCGCAACCTCCCAATTCAGAGAAACCGATCTTGATGAGAACACGTTCAACTTCGTACTAATCCGAATAACACCTGTCGCCTTGGACTTAATCTTTTTGACACATCCATGCGGTATCACAACCACTTAAGAACGATCATTGGGATGATGTCCATCCTTCTTTTTGGGTGTGATATTCAAGACGAATCTGTACAACCTGCCGCCGCGACCACCAATCAGTTACTTCGTGCAGACACAGCAATGTTGGTAGACATGCTCGACCACAATTCTGACGCACCTGCCATCAAGCCGAAATCTCTAGAATATGTGGATGGATTTGATGCAGGGTTAAAACGTGCACAGAGTGAGTCGAAATCATTACTCGTCATTTGTCGAGCAGCGTGGTGTCGTTGGAGCGCGGAAATGACACAAGGCCCCCTTTCTGACCCCCATATCATTGGTCTGGCAAGTCGTTTTGTCTGCGTCATGGTTGATGCTGATCGTCATACCGACACATGCCAGAACCTCAATGTAACTGCCTTTCCAACCGTTATTATCATCAGTAGTCTTGGTGATGAAAGTTTCCGTGCAGTTGGGAGGCCCTCCACTGATACCCTCGCGTCAGCTCTACGCGAACATCTTCAGCCAACCGTGGCTACTCAACCAGCTCGGTTCCCTCAAAAATAGTTCCTCACGAGTTGTTCATTCAGTATTTAGGGTAGCATGCTCCTATGAGCAACAAGCAATTTCACAATTATCCTTGGTGGAGCCCTCGTTTCTGGCATGGAATGTCTCTCAACGTATGGCTGCCATTGGTACGTACACACCATGCGAAAGTCTCACCATCAAGACTTGGTCTTTTAGCAACCATTACGACAGCAGCAGCTTTTAACTCAGTTGTTGAGCCACTGTGTCGGGCACGATTCCGAAGGCAACTCGCAAAGAGCAAGCCATCTGACCCTCTTTTTATCATCGGACACTGGAGATCCGGCACAACATTGTTACACGAGCTGTTGATGCTTGATGAAAAATTTTTTTGTCCTACTACCTATCAATGCTTCGCGCCGGGGCACTTCTTACTGACTGAAAAGTTAATTACTTCAGCACTCAGTTGGATCATGCCTGATAAACGACCGATGGATAATGTTGCTGCAGGCTGGCATCGTCCACAAGAAGATGAATTTGCACTTACGAATCTTGGTGCTCCTTCACCATACCGACGAATGGCATTCCCAGTGACATCACCGTGCTCACCGGAAGCATTGGACATTTCAAAACTTCCTCCGGAAGAACTTGAGCATTGGAAACATTTACTCCAAACTTTCTTGAAAACACTTTCTGTTCGGGATGATCGTCAACCAGTACTTAAGAGCCCACCGCATACTGCACGGGTCGGTGTATTGGCCGAGATGTTTCCAAATGCAAAGTTTCTTCACATCATTCGTGATCCTTACGTCGTATTTCCTTCGACACTACGGCTTTGGAGATCTCTCCACGAGGTCCAGGCATTGCAGGTTGATACAGGGGATTCACTTGAAGAATATGTGTATCGTGCTTTTGATGAAATGTATCACGCTTTTGAGCGAGACAAGGAAAACATCGGGGCCGATCGTTTATATGAAATCCGTTACGAAGACCTCATCGCCAACCCTGTGGACATAATGTCTCATGCGTATAACAGGTTGAACATCGGTGACTTTGAAAAAGTTCGTGACCACTTTGAAAAACAGGCGCAAGCCATGAAAAACTATAAAACAAACACATATGACCTCGAACCAAGGCTCATCAAAGAAATCACAACGCGATGGGGGCCCTTCATTGACCGTTACGGGTATCAGACACCAACGACCGATTCAACGCTGACGGACGCCTCATCTGATCTCGCATAAGTTTGATTTTGGGATCAGCCTGAAGGCTTCGTGCCTCCTCTTGAAATTCTTCTGGCGTCATTCGAATACGTTTTTCAAACTGCCAGCGTGCTAAAAACCACTGGGCCATAACAATCGCTATGCTGACACCAATAAGCCCGAACATCGCACGTTGGGCCTGTACGATAATAGACATCGGGTGACTCACAAGTGATTCTTCCCAACCAGCCAACTGACTTGACTGTATAAACGGACACATCGCCACATACACGGCCAAAACGACTGCAGCCAATGAGCAGGTATGTAGAACGATCATTCCTAACGTTCTCGCAGAAAACATACGTGACAAACCTCTAGAAACATCAATTCGATGCATTGCTGGCAGGATTCGGGATGGTTGCCAAGACACACCATCAAGCAGCATTCGGACGATCAGCCCGACTCCACTACTCACTAAAATGACAACCATCGTTGGGAGAAAAAGACGGAGTAGAAGATCATTTGAAAAACCAATGCTTCCGCTCATATTCTTCACTGAAGAACGAATCACATTTTCTATCATGTCCTGTGCCACAGGAAGTGTGGCTGCAAACCACCAGGGGGCCAACATGACAGCGGCAGAAGCAGCAGCAATCCAGGCTGGCAGTGTGGATAATGGCATGAGCCCATTCTGTCGAGCAAATTCTCGTCGACGTGGTGTTGCTGGTATTGTTCGTTGTGACTGATCAGACATGACTTGCAGCCCGTTACTTCTTCCTTCAGATCCTCTGTCGTGTCATTATGTTGGCCCGACTTTACTGAGTTGCTGGACCGCACTTCGTGTGAATGCAGCATTCTGAGCTGCCCATGCATCTAAACCAAACCAGAAAGCAAACAGTAAAACGACTGTTGCCAATCCCTGCAGCAGGCCCATTCCATGAGCAAACGGTACGACCCGCAGACAGATTGCACTCGCCAGATGAAACGCAACTACTGTTGCCATGACTGGAAGAGCAAGCTGCAGAGCAATGCGTAACGCAAGTGCAGGTGCCTCTGTCGCAACAGCAATACATTGACGATCAAAGTAACCATTCGACAATACAACGCCAACAGGCAGCCTTTCAAAGCTATCGAGCATTCCCGTAATAACGACCAACTGTCCACCCGCGGACAGAAAAGCAGCTAACCCAACCCACCATGCCAGCCGACCGATCCCAGCTGTTGCCTCTTGGCTACCAGGATCGAAGTCTTGGGCCCAAGAAACACCTGAAACACTACCTAACATGGTTCCAGACCAGCCAGCTGCAGCTAAAACCATGGCGACACCGATGCCAAGTATTCCTCCAAGAACAACCTCAGTCATAACGAGAAGTGGCAAGGAAGGCATATTTCCTTGCTGCATGTCTGAAGCATTTGGTAGCGCGACAGCTGTCAATGCCACTGCCGTCGCTAGTCGTATACGGAAAGATACTCCTGGAAACACGGGCAGCGTCGATACGGTCACCGCTGAAGCCAAACGACTCAGAACCGCAACGGCAATGAAAAACCAACGGGAAACCTGCGCATCATACAAAAATGCAATATCAGACATATGTCAGTGAACCAAATACATAGAACGCATAAGATCGACAAGTTGATCAATCATCCAAGGCAATGTGAGAAGAAGTACAAATGCCATGGCCAAAAGCCGCGGCACAAGTCCCACCAGTGGCTCATGTACTGATACAGCTGCCTGAAGAATACCAACACAGGTTGCGACCAAGAAACCTATAATAAGTGTTGGAGTGACGGCAAAAAGCCCAGCAAGCATTGCTTGACGCACAACCTCCACAAGATCGGGCTGCATGACATTGTTGCTCCTGTTGAACCATGAAAAACTAGGATGCCATTGGCCAAATACTGTCAAGAAGTGACTGCACGACCAAAGACCATCCATCAGCCATCACAAATACCAATAGTTTAAATGGAAGCGATACTACTGTCGGAGGGAGCATAACAAGCCCCGTCGATACAACGAGTGTCGCAACGAGCACATCAAGGACGAGAAATGGAAGTAGCATTCGAAAACCAATCGTGAAGGCTACTTCCAATTCACTCACAAGAAATGCTGGAAGAAGGGTCTCAAGGGGAATTTCATCGTATGTTGCTGGCGCTTGAGAAGCAGTTGGATGCCGCTGTAGAAACAAGAGCATCGTCTCACGATTCCCTGCCTGCTCAATTTGTGCTGCCATCCAACGACGGATAGGCATGGAGCCTCGATCATAGGCAGACTGAAGCGTTATCGTGCCGTCCTGATATGGCTTCACCCCATCTCGGTAGGCTGCAGACCAAACAGGCCACATCACCATTGCTGAAAGAAATAGTGCCAAAGAGGTAACAATCTGGTTCGATGGCAATTGTACGGTGCCAAGTCCCTGACGAATAAGAGCAAGTACGACTGACATTCGCACGAAACATGTCGTCATCAAAAGGACTGCGGGCGCCAAGCTCACAACACCGAACATAAGTGCTGCAGACAATACTGTATCGAGCGAACGGGTCCCAACTACAAGATTGACGAGCCCCTCAAGAGACGTTTGCTCTTTAATGTCACTTGTTGAACCAGGATCCGGGGGGGTACTTTCTGCTTGCTCAGTAGCTGGCACTGACTCGACCGCCACCACCACTGACTCACCCGCCGGTGTTCCAGTATCATCAGCCGAAGCAGCTGAAGACATCAACATTGCCACCCCCATCAGTAAGGCAGCTGCTGAAGACGTTTGTGAGCGAGTGCGAAGAGGAGCAGGCTTTCCTCCTTTGCAGGCCTGGACAATACAAGCCGTAGCCTCCACATCAGCTATTTCTGAGAGTGTTTTACATCCTGCTGATGAAACACTGACGAGAAGCGTCTTCGGCCCAAAACGAATCACTCTCACTGGATGGGAACTTCCAATAGAGCCAGAACCCAACACTTCAAACACATCCGGAGGCAACGAAGAAACCTTCGGGACACTAAAGCGGCGCAACGCAAACAGTCCACCGGCCGCAACCAATAATACCGCCAAGATTCGCCAGTCAAGCAGAAGGCCGGGAGACCTCAACTGTGGCTCGATCTGCTGAGGCGTGAGTACGGCGGGCTCACCTCCTGCAGCATCTGTGAGTGGTACGGCAGGGAGCTCAACGAGAGGCTCTCCTACAACTGTCTCTGAACAGCACACCAGGGCGACATACAACACCCATGTGAAATATTTTTTATGCAGCATCATGCCGCCACTCGGTCTAATGAATTATGATCAATCTGATTCCCCTGATTGCCTTGCACTCGTGAGGATCCCAGATATGACCAATCAATGGAGGGATGCCCTACCTGTCTTCTCCGAGAACCAGCTAACGAAAGCCATGCTGCCACGAGACCAACAACCACACTCAATCCCGCAAGCCACTCCTCTCGAGATATTTTCTGTGTGCCATTGAGTTTTTGAATAAAGGTATTAATTATGCCCTTTGATGATTCTTCATTCGATGAATGTATCGAATTGACCGAATCAATATTCGAATCAGAAGCAACTGTCGGCCGCAAGACCGATCGTCGCATTCCACCTGATTCAGCAAATGTTGTAATGACGATCTCTTGATCCTCATCCCGCACTGTAGACGGCATTAAAGGAAGGACATGATTACGAATTTTTTCAATCTGTTGATCAAAATCAACGCTATTCACTTCACTTTTGACGAAGTATCGCTCCGGAATAGCGATAGCAACATGAACAGAAGCAATAGGATCAATCACCTGCGGAAGGGGGTCCGGCGTGGATGGTGGCGGCTGAACCACAGCAGGCAGATTGGCGGCAGCCGCAGGCTGCTGCGTTTCGATAAATGCATCAAATGATACTGACTCTACAGGAACGTTGGCCCGTTTAGCTGGTTGAGTTTCTGATGCAAACTTAATTGTTACATCAATAACTGCATTATTAACGAACGTAATAGCTCGCTGTACCTTTTCACGCAAGTATTGCTCATGAACTTTCCGGCGGGCCAAGAGTGGATCAATGTCTGTCAGCGAGGGTGCCTCATCCAAAGGCCCAGCATACACCTGTCCATTCCGCAAGTCCGTAACGGCTACACCATCAGGAGAAAGCCCTGCAATCGATGCTGATACAAGGACACGGATAGCCTCTATTCGAGCGAGATCAAGATCCGAATCCTGTTGGGTTCGGACACTAACACTTGCTGTCTTTACAGGTGATCCTCGTAAATTACCAGCGATTGACGATTCATCTACATCGTAGAGCACAGCTGCCCGTTCAATTCCTGGCATCGAACAGATCACCAGAGAAAGCTCTTCCTGAGTAGCCACTCGCAGCATTTCTTCCTGTACCGTTTTGCTCTGCCATGGGCTGTTGTTTTCGAGTGCTCTTCGTAAACTCCCACCAAATTCTCGTGGTAATGCCTCTGCATCAACAAGCGCTCGCATGTATGCACTCTGCCTTGCACGAGGCACCCATACGCGCCCATCCTCTGATCGATAGTCCGTCAATTGAGCTCGATCAAAGGCAGCTTCCATAATGGCTAATTCAGAAGATGGAAGTTTTGTCCCAGAAAGTAATTCAACTTCTTCACGATTCGGTTGATCCCGTAGAAGCCAGACAGCCCATGCAATCGAAATTGCGACTATGCCAAGCGCAATAACTTGAGAAGGCGTTATTGCTGCCCGTGAGTTGTCAGCCTGAGACAAGTGAGTGTTCATGCAAGCCAGTTCCTAAAATCCTTTGCGCGACAGGAGCATCACGCCGCTCGACGCAAGTCACCAGAAGCTTCACGCTGTCGAGGCAACGAAAATGTCACTGCAGTACCCCCTTCTGGGCAGCAATACACTCTCATATTCCCCCCAAGACGTCCGACCAGTGATTCCGCTGCCGTTGTTGGCAACCCCACGTTTTCGGAGTGGCGTTCGCCGGAATCTGCTATCTCAATTTCAACTGATCTATCTGTCCGAACACTTGTGATCACCACTTCCCGGAGCGACGGAGTCGAGCCACTCTCCGTTGAATCAATCGAAGCATCCACAGCCTCTCGTATCAGTAAATCCAGAATTCTGCGAACAGCACCTGTATCAGCGTTGATTGTATGTCCACGCTCTACGTCAATTAATACAAGCGGAGAACGCCTGCCTTTCTTTTCAGCACACTCCGTAGTTATGCGCTGAACGATCTCCTGAACCATGGGCCGTAGCAGAAAAGCCCCAGCAGGAGAAAACGAATCTTCTGGAAATCCATTATGTGAATTACTGATAGATGACATAACTTTCTATTCCTGAGGACAATCTCATATAACCTGTGTGTACCGTTACTGCTTGCATGTCGAACGCATTGCGAAAGAGGGTCCACACACCTCTTCCATAATCCAACGATTGACATCACAAAGCACTGACTTTGAAAGTTGGTTACCGCCTGCGTAAATTCTCATCGCCATGGCAGCGCCAGCTGCATGGAATAAACGAAGTGTCTTGTCTGTATGACATGCGGCATCAGAGGAATCACTATTTTTGCAACACAGAAGCATTGGAAGACGTCGAATCTCATCGAGTTGCGCGAAGAGCCCTTCATCAAGCGGAAACAAACCACCCAGTGAAATCACACCACCAAACGCATTGGGATGGCGACATGCGATTCGCAGCGCTGCTGCACCCCCTTCTCCAGAACCAATGAGGAAAATTCGATCTGGGTGAATGAAAACACGATCCGTCACAGTATCAATTGCATTCCACATTGAAGATTCAAGCAAATCTGTATCCTGAAGACATTCGGTTACAGGCCTGACAGCAACATAATTACGAAGATTCATGCGGGCCATCACACGCCCAAGATTGAAAGGATGACGTATTGAATCGTCCGGCAACCATACGAGCAGTGGATAGTCATATCCTGGTTCAAAACCCAGAGGAGAAAACATGTGATGACCATCTAACGACGCATCAAACGATGTGGATAATGTTGATCGTCCCGAAGACTGCTGCGCATGATTGCGACGAGCATTTCTTGTACTCTTTGGAAACCGATGACTCATGAGTTGTGGCCTCTGCTACTGACACAGGATCAGGCCAACGGAGGCCCAAACCCTATTCAGAACGAGGTTTGTAACGAACCTCACCAACCCACGGCAACTCCAGCCAAACGAGGTTTTTCTTCACAACAAACAGCCCACGGCAGATACGGAATACAGGCAATCTGGGCGGCCATGTAAGCGACGTCTTTGGATCCTGAACGTCTTTCTGAGATGTAACTACCCAGACTTTTCAGTGAGTCGATCCATAACAGCGACTAATTCCTTCACGGCAGCAATACTCTTATCCAATCCAGCCTTTTCGTCTGGAAGAAGATCAAGCTCAATGACTTTTTCGACCCCTCCACTACCGAGAATGACTGGAACACCAACAAAGTAGCCGCCAACCCCATATTCCCTGTCACAATATGCTGCACATGGAACAATTCTCTTTTTATCACGAACAACTGCCTCGACCATCTGTGCTGATGCAGCTGCAGGCGCGTAGTACGCACTACCAGTTTTTAGTAGCCCAACAATTTCCGCACCACCATGCCGTGCACGATCAACGATGGCATCCAGCTTGTCTTTGTCAATGAGTTGAGTTACTGGGATTCCACCGATGCTCGTACAACTTGGTATTGGAACCATCGTGTCGCCATGACCGCCGAGGAGCATGGCAGAGATGTCTTCAACACTTACACCAAGTTCCAATGCAAGGAACGCTCGGTATCTGGCTGTATCCAGAATACCAGCTTGCCCAACGACACGAGCTGCAGGAAATCCAGTGACCTGAAACATGCGCTGTACCATCGCATCAAGTGGGTTCGACACCACAATCACAATTGATTCTGGACTTGTTTCACGGATCTTCGATGCAACATCCCCAACAATTTTTGCATTGGTGGAAAGAAGATCGTCACGACTCATGCCTGGCTTTCGAGCAATGCCTGCCGTGACCACAATAACATCACTATTGGCAGTGTCAGACCAGTCAGTCGTACCAATAATTCGAGAATCGAAACCAACAACAGGTGACGACTGGAAAAGGTCCAAAGCCTTTCCTGCTGGCATGCCTTCAGTGGCCGGGATGTCTAGCAACGCGATATCACCCAGTTCGGCCGCTGCGCACCAGTGAGCTGTTGTAGCCCCCACATTGCCGGCCCCAATAATCGAAATCTTCGCGCGTCGCATAAAAAGTCTCTCCCTGCGTGCAAGTATGGTATTAGAAAACTATCTTTTGACTCTCTTCATTACATCTTTTTCGCACAGTATCGAAACTGGACAAGAGACCACTCCCGGAAGCGGCATTCAGCCACCTCCGTCACCTGGCAGAATATCAATCTTGTCTGGGAGTCGCTCTTGAGATTTCCGGCGAGAACGATTTGCCGTCTTCCAGGAAGCCAGCCCGACGGCTGCAAGAAGAAGTCCAACACCTCCTATTGTCCCCACAATAAACCAGCCAAGATCTTCTGAAATATCACGTGACGGAGTACTTGGTATCCACTGAATAGAATCTCCAATAATGAGTGGGGTCTCTCGCCGAGCACCACCTTCATTTCCATCCCCCTGAGGAGAAGCGACATGGACTCGAGGTAAGGAATAGGCATACCGCTTAAACGCAAAACCCGAAAGCCGAATGTTTTCGGTAATTCGATCGCCGGTGGGCATGCTTGCTGGAATTGTTCGAACGCAACAAACAATGGGATAATCATCTTGCAGCCGGTTGTTCACACGGATCAAGCTTGTTGGAACGAATACATAGATTTCCCAATAGTGTTTGGCACCGACCTGCTTTTGCCGATCAGGATCGTCAATCTCGATCCGTGTCACTCGACGTGCGGTTCCTTCAATAGTTACCATCTCTCCCCGGTTCGTATCAAACCATTTTTCAGCTGGATCAATGATGGGGATGACGTCTGTATCCATGGTAGGATCAAAATCGTTTTCAACATTCTTTGCGTGACTCACCACTGTGAGCATTTCAAAAAAAGCATCCGTATCGCCTTGGACAAAGGGTCGACCATCAACGACCGAGTCGAACAATGCATAGTCCATCCCAAGTCGACCAAGGCGTGTTGATTGTGGATACCAGGACAGGCGAGTCCCGAGCAGAAACATATCTCGTAGTTCAGCTGGCCACTGAGCATTGTCGGACGTTGGGACAGGTCCATATTTTCTTCCAATTGGCAGACCAAAAACGACCACAGGCTGACTGATACCACTCCATCGCAACCAATCTTTTGGAGCTGACTGAAGAATGACATCCACCGTTTTCCCAGATGACGTAACAATACGGACAACATCAAGATGATCCTGCCCTGCAAGAACTGCCTCATCCTCCGGAAGGCGATACGGTGCCACAAAGACTGCCCTCCCCTCAACCTTCACCAACGAATTCATCACAGAAGCAGCCGATGTTTGTGCTATATCAATAGCAGACGAATTCCAGCCTGCGTGCTGTGCACTTGTCGCACGATTGAGTCGAGCCATCAACTTCAGTACAAGCGACTGCTTCGATGCATTCCACTCACCAGAATCATCAAGTGCCTTTTGTTGGTCACGCCCAAGATTCCAAGAGGACAAAAAGTCCTGGATAGAATCCTTTTCATCTGATGGTTGGAACGCATGTATATCCTGAATAACAAAGCAAAGCAAAAACACTTGCATCACCACGAGCATGTATCTCGCAACGCACGTGTCCTTCATACTACTCACTACTAAAAAGAGTTTTATCATCATCCTGAATTTTTTCCCCTCGCATCTTGCTCAAGACGCCTGAGTGCATCGTGAGTCGTGATGACATGCTCTTCGTCTGAAATGAAAGGCATCTCTTGAGGGACACGTGGCTTCATGCGAACCTGATAATTCGAGAATCGAATCGCTACAACCGTGCACAGTAGAACAACGATGATTGTACCAATGACGATCATTGGAAGTGGCTCAATCATCGGCCGAGGTGGTGGTGGCGACCAATCAGGCGATGCCGCCATGATGAGGGGCGCCAAACGGACAGTATCTTTTGCAGAATAGGCCCACCGCTTAAAGAAAAAACCTCGCACTCCAATTGCCTCAACGACAGAGAGACCGTTTGGCATGTTTTTGGGAATCTCTAAGAAATAAATAACAACCGGTGAAGCTGGCCCATCAGCAGGTTCAAGCCAACCTTGCCAATAGCCATCGATGCCTAGTTCATTTGTCGGTGCCTCAACATACTCCAAACGGCGGAGTGTGCCATTCATACAGACTGGACGTCCACGAAAGCTTTTTGGTTGACCGTAAAGCTGAGAAAAACTTACTCGTTGTGCATCTCCCACATTGGGGCCACCTTTTTTTTGAATTGTTTCCCATATTTCAAACCATGCCATTCGGTCAGAACTTCTAAATACGGTATCGTCCTGAACCTCGCTCAGCGCAAGGGATGACGCGGCCAATGAACTATCTGCTTCAATCTCCACCGGCTCAGGATCTTGCTTCATCAGAACAACATCTGGTTCAGATTCGTTGATGAAGGGATTCACAAGACGAGTATCGACCTGTTCAGCAGGAGATACGGGCGGTGGCTGAAACCAATTCCGCTCTACCCACGCCGCTATCAAAACGAACACAACTGCTGGAGGCATAAACCTCCAGAAAATTTTTCTCTGCTCTTTTCGAGATAAGTAATTTTTGGGCGGCCGGATCACTGTACAGATGGATCCTGAGATAACTCACTTCTTTTTTGCCGGCGCATTTCTCGCCAGACATAAGCACTGAATGAACCAATGAGTGTAAACGGCATCGCAAGCATAAGAAGGATACTATAGAAGTAGCCTCTCGCTACATTGGCTGCATCTGGATCAGCAGTCGAAAAGCCATCCTTACAGTTCGGGCAGCCGAACGTTTGCTCAACCATAAAAAAAGCAAAGAGAGCAGTGACGGTGATAAGAAAAGGCGCATGCTTCATATTCATATTATAGCATCTGACTGTGGAGAAGGAGCAGGTCTGTTTTATCCGTACAACATCAGATAAATAATGACTCCCGTAACTGACACATAAAGCCAAATAGGCAAAGTGATACGAGCGATCGTGCGATGCCTTGCGTCTTGTCTGGTCCATCCGCGGTACAGGGTTGTAAGCGCAAGTGGCAGTACACCCATCGCCAAAATGATATGGCTGATGAGGACAACATAATACAGACCGACATATGGCCCTTCATAACGGCGAGGACCTGCCTTAAACCAATGATAGATGACATAGCTCACAAGGAATGCTGAAGAGGTTCCAAATGCAGCAAGCATTGTTATTTTATGCGCGTTGATTCGTCGAACCTTGATGAGCGCAAAAGCAACCAACAAGAGTACGGTGGTAGTTGCATTCAACGCCATATTGACAAACGGAAGCCCACTAACATCGAGCGAGCCACCGAGGTTCGGTCGCGGCCCAAGAATGAGAAAGGCGACAGCAACAACAACGACACACGAGAGAATCGCGATGATTCGGTTCCAAAACCCTTCGGTTTCTGGCGTCGGCGAGGTCGTCATGTTTTCAGACATGCAACCTCCGAGATCGCATTGAGACAAACAGACGATAAGGGCTCACGGTGATTCAGCCTCCTTTGCTTCTGCAGCCACACTATCACCACCTGAACCAAAATCATCCGAATCAGATACAGCACTCACCTCTTCAGCAAGTACTTCACGAATGAGTTTCTTAAGAAGTTTGACTCTGTCGTCTTGAAGCAAATGATAACTTCCTCGAAGGCGGCCTTGCCTATCGAATACCACGCCGCGCTCTGAATGCACGCCAACCTCTGCTGGCAATAAAAACGATTCGTTCGCGACTGACTTAATCACTGAAAAATCTCCAGTGAGAAACTTCCATCTCTCAGCGTTTGCTTCAAATCGGTCAGCGTAACGCCGAAGCACTTCTGGCGTATCATTCTCAGGATCACAGGTGAGGCTAACCGTCATAAAATCAGGATCATCAATCTCACGAAGGATATCTGCAACCGCTTGATTCTCACGAAAGCATGGGCCAGGACAATTGGCAAAAAAAACACTGCCCATCCACACCTTGCCAGCAAGATTTTTTGAATCAAAAGGCTCATCATCCTGCGAGGTGAGGACGAACGGCTGGCAGGTTTCTCCAGGAGACATGACCGCCGGTGCTGGCACCGGCGTGTTTTCTGGAAGGACAATCTCGGGGCCTTGATTGGACTTTACGCACCCCAAGATGCCGACCATCACAACACAAAACCACAAAACACAAATGAATCGCACTCTCTCTTTTTCATATTTAGCTGGAACACACACAACAAAGACTCTCTT
>MDSZ01055656.1_pt1 | contig 27302 bp, 28 predicted proteins | sample 811201 | NCBI WGS metagenome assembly MDSZ01 (sample SAMN05326647, study PRJNA326480) | marine metagenome | isolation source: seawater | place: Indian Ocean: North | collected 2010 | reverse complement strand
TATTGGACAAAATGCCGCTATCATTAAATGCGAACATATTATATCTAAATCTCCTAAATCTATCTCTATTTCGCTAGTTCCTGTAGGAAAAGAAACAACGTCACTTGCTTGGCTTATTGGATAAGAAGAGTAAGGATGAACAGGAAGTTTTTTAACAGAATCCGTTGTTAATTCTAACCCAGTGGAATCATTTGGGTCACTTACTACATATGAAATCATCTGTGAAGAACTAGATACTCTGTTTATTATATTTTCAGCTATGAATTCTTTTTCAGTCTCTGTGATCATGTGATTTTTAACCGTTAAATAAGTTTTGAAATTTTTAATTTTAGAAGGATATCTAATAAATCCAAAGTTTCCACGTTCTCCATTTGAAGGAGCACTGGAAACGCCCTGTTGTAAAGTAGGCTGTGTAGGATTATAAAATACTTTAACTGTTATAGCATTTGTATCTGCACCCGCTTGTAAAAAGGATTTTCTCATATCAATAGCTCTTCCTGAAAACGGAATTGATATACTACCCTGAACGGTTTCCCCTGGGATAAGTCTTACGAGTCTATTATAGTCTGCATTTTCCGCTAATTGTTTACGAGGTCCCTTAGCATCGTCCATGTCAGTTATAGTGCCGGCGGTCACATCACCAATAAAAGTTGCTTGATCAGAAGGTCTAGCGTTAGCACTAGCATTTAAAGCTCCATTTCCCGCAACCTTTGCATTTAATATATAATCCTCTATTAATTTCTGTTCTGGAATTTTTTTGTCTCCTCCGGCCGCGTTCATTGAGTTACTTAAAAAATCTTTGTAATCTCCTTGTCCAGGAAACTCCGTTAAATTTCTAAGAAGAATTTCTTCTGGATACAATGTTTGTTGTGTCAAACCTCCAACTTTAATTTCTATTTTATTTATTAGAGAATAAAAGAAATCTCTGGATATAAATAAACAATCGGCACCGGTGCCAGTGCCTGCATTGGTTGTCTGCCAATTTGGAAGCTCCGTAGCAGGATTTAAACAAAATTCATAGCTTAGATCTATAGAGCTAATAGCGTCTATATCACTAGAAATGTCAAATGTCTCAGTATTTGTATTACCCGAAGATGAATATGTAGTTGTGGTAGGGACAGATGTAATAGTACCAGGAATAACATTTAAACCAGTTCCTGAGATATATTTTAAAGTAGGATTTGTTAAGAAATCTGATTCTATTTTCGTCTTTTCATTAGCTTTATTTACCCTGCTAACTCCTTGGGAACCAACAGAATTAAATACTTTAGGACCTACGTTACTTAAACCCATTTGTGTTTAATAATATAATATATTTTTTTTTTAAACGTTTATTATTAAAATAATTAAAAATTTTGTTAATTGTAAATGGACGATTACGGATGTCTAGTGAGCGATTTGCAAATGAAAAATCCAATAACCAAGAAAAAAAATGTAGAAGAAATTCAACAACACATACATGAAAATGAAAATGAAAATGAAAATGAAAATTCAGGAGAAATTTATCATTCTAGGGACGAGATTGAACAGAATATAAACAAAGAATACAATATAAAACACTATGATGAAAATGAATATTCTTTTATAAAAAATATTATAACAAAAAGAAATATTATAATATTTTCATTTGTAACACTTTTTTATCTATTTTTAAATTCCGATTATGTTAAAGAAACATTATATAAATTAATCCCTTTTGTAATGAAAAGCTCAACTGAAAGTAATTTATATGGAACTATATTATTGTCTGTTGTAAACTCATTGGTTATAGTAGTTTTGTTACATTATTATTATTAAATCCCTATTAATAGTTTCTTTTGATTATTGATTATACTTTCCACGGAATTATCTTCTTTTAAAATCGTTTCTTTTTTTACTTTTTTATCCTTTAATTTCCATCCAAGTACCCCGCATAAACTTTGATTTAAGGGGATAAGTTCAGATGAATAACTACTACATTTTTTACCACTTTGTCCTTCCGATTCCGATCTACACTTTTGGCATAAACCTTCTTTAGTTAGTTTAAAATATATATGATTGTTTGTATGACAACCGCATATATTATTACAATATTTACTTTTTGAAGATATAATATAAACGTTGTCGTTATCACGATGTTTTAATATAGCATTTATATCACTTGCTTTATGACTAGTCACGTAATTATTAAAAAATTTAAGTATATATATGTATTCTTGATCAGTTTTTTTTAATGATGTAAATCCTTTATTTTCTATCTTATCAGGGGGGTCTTCGTCTGTATATTCTATAATGTTTATAACATCTGTTATTTTTGGTAATTCTCCTTCGCATCTTATACTAGTATCTCTAATTGATTTTTTTATATCATTTTCGTACATATTTTCCAACTCAGATGATTCTGAAGCTCCTATAAAAACATATTTAATAATATAATATCTACCTTCATACGTCATGGTAGATTTATCGTATTTATCTGAATATATCATCCTCAGACCATTTTTATTATATACACTTTTGTCAAATATCTTATCCCAAGTTCCAACATTTTTCAATGTTTTTCCATAAAGAGATTCAAATCTTGAAATTATATTTTCTCTTATATTCAGGGAAATTTTATTATTTACAAACAATTCTGGCCAATGCAAATGATAACCAATTTTTAAAAAATCTTTATCATTTTTATGAATTTCTTTTATTACATTTGTAGAAGTAATTATACATAAAAAATCCTTTGAATATATATATTTAATAGTTTCCTGTATAAGTTTAATATACATGATAATATCATTATTGAATTCTTCTTCTTTATACATTTCCTTTGCTATTAAAAAATCAAAATCTATAAAAAACTTATAAATGTCTGTTTTTACTTCTACGATGCAGTTTTTAAAATTTAAACACTCTGAGTAAATTTCTTGAAAAGTTGAGTAATCAGACTCTAAATTTAATTTTCCCCCGTCCAACATAAGATGAGTATATGGATTAATACCAGGACTTTTAACATATTTGTTATTTTTTATAAACCAATCTTTTAGAGGGTTATTCATAATAATATAATATAATGTACAGCTTTAAATTTATTTTAATTCCCAAATTCTATAGTTATAGGTTGATAATTAGTATAAATACCTTTAAGAGCACTTGGAGATAAAACAGATCTTTTATTTTTCAATTTATTACTCATGGTGTTAGTCATATCTAAATCTATAAGTTTTATATTTTCTATAGCGTAATCAAAAACATTGTTTTCTATAAACCATCTAAAAAAATTTAATTGCCCAACTGTTGTTATTATATATTCGTCTTTTAACTCCTGGGTTTCTTTGTAAACATCCCATTTGAGATTCTTTGTATCTACAATTATCCTTCTTTGTCTACAAAAAGGATCAAAATATTTTTTTGAATAAGCCTTTAATTGATTTTTGTAATCTAAATACATATTAAAGTAAATCTTTTGTTTTTTTGAATAAACTGGGTATATTATATTATACTTCTTGGAATAATTAGTTATTAACCAATCTATCAATCTTAAACTCAAAGGGGTCTTTTGAGTTAATATATCTCTTAATAATACAATTTTATTTTTGAAAAACAAAAGAAGGAAATTTATTAACGTTTCTTCTTTATATGTTATATCCATTGATATAATACATTTATATTTTGTCTTTAAATAAATTTAAAGAAGACTTTATAGTAATAGATAAATGTTTAAAGAAATAACTGATGATTTTTTTAAAAAACAAATAATATTTTTATTGAATAACGATTGGACTGGGAATACAGATTATTACTTTCCTTCTCAAAATTCTATTAGTTTAGAAAGAAAAGACATTTTTAAAATGATTACATTTCGATATTATTATCTGAAAAAAAATATATCAAAATATAAAAGATCTATATTATTTCTCTTTAATGATAATAATGGTTATAAGAGAAGTGTTATAATATTTAAGGATTTTGCTATATATGAATTAGATATCAAATGTAACGACGAATATTATGAAAGAAGTATATTTGATATATCTACCAATATGGAAGATAATTCTATTATAATTTACGATTCTTTTATGATCGGGGGAAATAAAATAAATAAATATTGTTTTTCGGATAGAATTCTAGAAAGTGAAACATTTTTACATAATTCTATAATACCCAATGTTAATATTAAATGCACGACATATTTTGATAAAATAATAGACTTGGGATATGTCAATGAAGATGAAGAAATATTCATGATTCCAAATTATTTACCAATATTAACAGGCATAAATTACTCTTCTTTTAAATGGAAAAATCCTCTGGCTATAGAAATAGGTCTAGTTTTAAAAGAAAACGGAGATGATATAGATCTTTATAGTATGGAATTTAGAAGAAAAAAATTATTTGCTAAAATTCATTTTTCAGATGAAAACGGAAAAAAGTATATAAACGAAATAAAATCCCTTGATAATTATAAAGATGGATGTATTTTAGACATTAATATTAGAGACGGAAGAATTATAATATCTAAAATAAACGAAACAAAAACTATAGCCACGACTATAAGATCTATAGAAAAAATACTTACATTAAAAAGAGAAAATATAACACTAGAAGAATTAAATAATTTAAATTAAATTAAAATGATTATTTTATAATAATGTTAATAATTCTATTGATATTGGTTATAATACTATCTCTGTATTTAACAAGGAAACCCCCAATAAAAAAAACCCCGATGTCACAGGATATTTTTTTAAAGAAAACCCCGATACCGAAGATTATATGGAGAACTACAAATAAAAAAGATTATACAAATGACATATCACAAATCTCTAAAGGATTCGTGATAAAAGATTTCGATGATAAAGATTGTATAAACTTCTTAATAGAAAATTATGGAGAAGACTACGTAAATGTATTTAATAAATTAAATGTCGGTGCTCACAAGGCTGATTTTTGGAGATACGCTGCTTTATATAAATATGGGGGAGTATATTTAGATATAAAAACAATACCTATAGTGAATCTAAAATATATTACTGATAAATTAGATTCTGAAGAAAAATATTCTTGGGCAACAGTAAGACAGTTTGACAAAATCGGAATATATAATGGGATTATAATAACTCCTCCAAAAAATCCAATTATATATAAAAGCTTGATTGATATTTATAATAATGTTAAAATTATAAACGAAGGACATTATCATTATAATGTGCGTAAATTAATGGGATATATAACAGAAGAATATCCCCAATACGAAATTAAATCTGAAAATTTTAAACCATCCAAATTAGAATCTCAAAACAGTATTCTGTATTTATATATAGAAAATTGCTCTTCTTATAAAGAAAGCAAAGAATGTAATATAGAAGCTAGAAAAAATTTTAAAGGTGTACTCGATCGTTTGGGACTTTGTTGTAATGCCGAGGGATTTGATAAGGATCTATTTATAATTAGAGACCCTAAATACTAATCAAATCTTAAATAAAAATTATTAATTACATTAACTATTAATATTTTTTATTTACATTTTACATTTTACATTTTACATTTTACATTTTACATTTTACTTACCAGTAACCGAATCTTGTACGACGAGGACGGCGACGGGTGGTCTTGCGACGGCGGGTGGTCTTACGAGTAGACTTGCGACGAGACTTTAGGGGCTTACCTACGCGTCTACGCTGTTTCTTAGTTAGGTAAACTTTTTTACCATTCTTCATGTAATATAGACTTCCTTTCTTACCTCTGTAAAGCTTTCTCTTGGTACCCTTAATGTATATAAACGATTTAGATTTTAGAAGTTTCTTCGACTTTGTAGTCTTACGTGTCTTACGTGTCTTACGACGTACGGGACTACGACGGGGGCTTCTTTTGCCAGAACGTCTGGCTTTTCTTGGGCGCCGAGCCGCTGTTCTGCGACGGCGCTTGACACCGAAAAAGAGTGTAAGTGGATCCATAATTTTTTAATATATAAAAATATTTTTTTTTTATTTTTTATTTTAAAATTTTAATGAATTTATTAATTACATTTTTTTTAACATCATGTGAATTTAAAAACGAAATTAATTCATCTTTATCTTTATATACCAATGAAAATTTTTCGGGTACATCATAATCAAATTCTTTGAAAATTTTCCTAGCCTGTAAGAAATTAAAATTACAAACCTGTTTATCAAGGGTTTTCAATACTTCTTCGATACACTTATGTTTTTTTATAAGATTGAAAGATTTTATAGGTCCTATCTGACTTATGGTATCTGTATAATCACACCCTGATAAAATACAATAATCTATAAACATGTCTCTATTCATTTCAAAATCTTCCAATATTTTATCAGTGTTTATTTCTGTTATAGAATTTATACTAGTTTTTAAAATTTTTTTACAATAAAACGTTATAGCATCAGTATCGTCTGTAATTGTATAATCGACTAAACCATTTTGTTGAATAAACGAACAATATTTTTCGGCGTCATTCGGTGCAATAACATAGGGTATACCAGATTTTTCTAATAAAATTTTACACTCTTCTACATGATGTTTTTTTACATTTATAATTTGATTATTTATTCTATTTATTTCATTTTCTATGTTTTCTCTCTCTTCGTCGGTTTCTGGAATTCTTCTTTTCAATTCTTCCAATTTAATATATATTTTTTCTTTTTGAGCCTGTCTTTTTTCAAGTGTTATTTTCTTTTCATCCGGTGGCACTCCATCAAATATAAAAACAGGAAGAATCGAATTCATTAAATAAAATTTAATTCTATTTATTATCCCTATTAAATGAGAATTTTCTGCTTTAGATGCGTATTTAAATTTATAAAGTAATATACTAGCGTCTATAGCGACGATAGAATTTTTATATTTTGTTACATCATTATATGTAATTGAATCCGGAGAATATTTTTTAATTAATGTATTTAGGCCTCTTATACCCATTTATGTTAAATATTTTATTCTTTTAAATTTGTTACTCTCTTATTGAAAATTTATTTAAAATTTCGGAGTCGTCTTCTCTTTCAGATAGATCAAGATTTTTTTTTACTTTGGGAAAGTTAGGATGTTTTGTTATGTCATTTTTTCTATAATATTCAACCGATTCCCAGAAATTTTTTAATTTAGGGAGATTATCGTCTAGCCATTTCTGATCTCTATATACTCTTACTATATTCATTTTATCAGGCGGGAGATATTCTATAAAATCTGAGACATTTAAATTACATATAAACATATTAAGTTGAACCTGAGGAACATAATATTCCGGAATATATCCCGATATTATTTTTCTTTTATAAGGACATTTTACTTCAAGTAAAATAGGTTCTTTTTCATTTCCTATTGATATCCCGTCTGGTGAACCTGCTAACCAATAATACTCGTCGGTGTTATAAACTTCTTGGTGAGAAATCAAACCAAAATTATAATTCGTTTGGTTTGTTAATTTACAGTATTTTTCTATAGCTTCATCTTCATATTTCTGACCATGTCTCGTTGCTATATTTCCAGTAAACGGTTTTATATCATGACCACATTTTCTAAATAAAATTTCGTCTGGTTTAGAATAAGGATTTATACCCAAGACAGTGGCGGCATCACTTGATGTCAATTTATTTTTTCTTTGTTTAAACCACATATCCGATCTTTGTTCATATTGAGGTATACTTAACAACTTATTTATTTTATCCATTATACATTATTAAATAATATTTTTATTCTTTATATTCTGTAAGTATATGATGGAAAATAAATACTTTTATAAATATCAGGGATTTCATAAACTTTTATAGGATATTTTAGTTTCATACCTATTACTTTATTATCTGGAAATCTATCGTTATATATTGTATATTCATCTTTTATTTCATTAGAAAATTGTATCAATCTTGGTCTCCATAATCCTGGGTGTTGTCTAGAATACATAGTAGGAAGATCTCCGCTTGGTAAAGGAGGGACTATCTGTTTGGATATTATTTCTGTTATGTTATATTGTGGATCTTTTTTGCTATTAAATAAAGGTTCGTCACTTAATGTATGTCTCCACCCTAAATAAAGCCTAATATTGTCCTTTTTTTGTTTTTGAGGGAAAATTTCATGTATTATATTTTGATCAAAAATAACTATATTCTTGGGTTTTACTTCTATTTTAGTCTTCATCTGTTTTGCATATTGTTTATCTTTTTCACTTATTTTTTCGAAACCTCCTTTTCCATTACAAGTGTGTGTACCCGGGACACAAGAAAAATATTGTGTTATTTCTTCGTCTAAATTTATCCAACCGCCATATATATGATCTTCATCTTTTTTTAAACTACAAGTATCCCTGTGAAAAGTTTCCCCAGAAGTAGTCGTACCTTGTCTTCTTATAGCTATTCTATCAAATAACATCTCTAATTTTCTATCTTTGTCTAAATAATAGAAAGCTTTCTTAATTTTATTAAATAAAATGTATCTTAATTTATATAATAGTTCATTGTGAAAACTTGCTGGGTTTCCCAAAGCTCCAAAAGCTCCTAAAACAAACCCGTTTTCTGGATTTTCTGTTTTAAAATCTCTTAATTGGATTTTTTTTATCTCGTTTAGCCAATTTGTTTTTTTGACGAAATTTAAATCATTTTTAGAAAGATTGAATCTGTTTATATCTATAACTGCTATTCCATTGGTTTTTAAACTTAATGATATTTGTTTTAAATAATCATTCTCTATTTCTAAAAAAGTATTTATACATTTGACTAACTCAGAATTCATTATAGTATAATATTTAAATATATTTTTATATTATATATTAATGAATTATGTCCCTCTTATTTCTGTTTATCTAATGTCCGTGCTTTATCCAGTTAATGAAGAAATCGGTAAAAATATCTCTTTTAGACCACCTGGTTATGTTTTTGCTATCGTGTGGCCAATTTTATTACTTTTATTAGGTCATAGTTGGAACAAAAATAAAACCGAAAAATTATATTATATTTTAACACTATTGTTAAGTTTTTGGTATTATATGTATAATAAGAATAAACATTTAGGTCTAGTAAATATAATATTATCTCTTCTAATCACGGTAAAATTATACACTGATTACAATGATAAATTCTTGATTCCTCTTATATTATGGCTTTGTTTTGCATCTTTATTAAATTTTAAGTCTTTAAAATAAAAATATGTAATAATATTACAATGACTTGTTATTATTATAAAAAAATAAACCATGTCGATAACCCCATATTATCTAATGTAGATGCTACTTTTATTTTAACCATGGAAAATTCAAATAGATTTAAACCTCGCCCGTTTTTATTAAATCTATCAAAGGAAACTATAATTCAATATAATAAAGGGTTTAAAAAATGCAATAAGCCAGAATATATAAAAATATCTAGTAATGATATAATACATGCTTATTACACTTTATTTAATAAAACTAGAGATTATGAAAATATTATAATACTAGAAGATGACGCAGAAATTTACAACCATGATATATCACATTATAAAAAAATAGACGATTATATAAAAAACAATCGTTTTAATGCGTTATCTTTTGGAACTTTTGGAGCTTTCAGTCAAATAAATAAAAATTTTTATACAGTTAATACGCCACATGGTTCTCATGCTATTATATTTAGTAAAAACTATAGATCTTATTTAATTAATAAGATAGAGAAAAATAATTTCAAAGGACATATGGATGTTGATTATTTGAATAATAATAAAGTAATCTCTTATAAAATTCCATTAATAATACAATTGTGGTCAGAAACAGAAAATTCCAAAAATTGGGGTAATTTGAGAAGAATACCTCTGTTAATTATAGGAGCTGATAAAAATAAAAGAAGCTGGGAAATTATTTATTTCGTAAATAAAAACATACATTCAATTATTGTAATACTAATTACTTTAATTATAGTTAATCCTAATACATCCCGACTGCTCCGCCGCATTTTTGAATAAAAAAATCATTTTCTCCAACCTGTCCAAACCAATTTTTAACCCAAACTGGCCAAGAATCTTTAATCCCGTGCCAAGTAACGGTGTTATTGCTAATATTTCTTTTATATCCATAATGATATCTTTTGTTATATTTGTTATCTATTATAGTTAAATGATTCCACCATTCCATTCTTCCCATTAAACCAATGGCTGGACAGTATGTGCAATGAATTTCATATCTATCGTTTTTAAATAATATATTATACTGACAATCTGTACTCATTTACAATAATAAAATATAATTAAATATCATTAAATAATTCTAAAGGAATTATACTTGGATCACAATCTCTTAAAGCTGAATAAAGCTTAGTAACATAACATCTAGAACAAGGTGCTTTGGATTCTTCAGTTTTTTTCTTTAATCTACTGCACGTTATTTCTGCGTCCCATCCACTTTGTTCAGTATCATACCATGGAATGTCCTCTGCTTTCAGTGTATTTAATTCGTTTACTAGTTCCGGATTCTCTGCTAATAAATATTTACCTGCTAAATATACCCATAAATATTCGTGAAGACCTCCTACTATCCCAGGATATTTATTCTCGGCATGATCAAAAAAATCTTTTTTATTTTTAAAATTTTCACTTACGTATACCATGGTTTTGAACCATTTTAAAGGAATCGGGTTATTCGGGCTAGGAGAATACATTAAAAAAGTTTCCATTGATTTAGTATAGCTATTAAATCTTCCGGCTTCAAATGCAAAAAATTTTCCAGTTGGTAACCACTCTTTTAATGGTTTACTAAAGTAAATAGAAGAATCTAACCAAACGCCCGAATATTTGTTTAATAAATATAAACCTATGAAATCACTTTTTATTGCTAAATTCCCATCTGAATATTTATTTATTTTATCTAAGTCGCTTCTGGGTATGTATTCAGTTATATTATTTTCATTTAGATAATAAATATTTTCTAGTTTACTAACGTTTACCCAATTTTCATAACATTTTAACACTATTTCAGGGGGTGGCTGGGGTTCCCAATAACACCATATATTCAATTCTTTTTTGTTTACCGTTTTATTATCTATAATATTATTAATTGATTTTTTATTAGAGCAATTATATAAAATTATAGCTACGATTATAGAAATTATTAAACCATATGGAATATTTTTTAATCTAACCATTATATTTACAATATATATTATAAATTATTTAATTTTTTTTACAATTACAGATACTGAATTTTTCTTTTTTAATTTTTTTTCATCATAATCTCCTCCTAATTTAGCTTTTTTTTTATCATAATTTTTCTTACAATAATTCCATAATTCCTTAGTTCCTATTTTAAATTTTCTATCTGGTTTTGCTCTATACCAAAAAACACAATCTTGAATTTTATTACTTTTAGAAGTATTGTCTAATACCAAACAATCATAACCTTCTGTACAACTATTTAAAACATCTTGAAAAACGGAGAATTGGGGAAATATTCCAAAAAAATTCTTATATATTTTCTCTTGATTTTGTATTATATTTTCCCTTAGTATAAAGACATAATCTATATTAGATCTTAGATCAGGAGGTAAATCCATACAATATTGCATTGTTAACATAAAAGTTATTCTCCAGTGTCTTCCGTTCATAAATATACCTCTTATATTGGTATCTCTTATCATTTTTTTATCATACATACAGTCATCTAATAACACAAAAACATCGTTTGAACTATTTTCTTTATTTCCTTGTATTGCTTTTTTTTGTCTTGATATTATCTGTTGTATGATTTCTGGTTTATATTCTGGATGTATTAATATATCAGGTATAAAATTAGAATAAAATTCATTTCCATCTTCTGTAGCCGATATAGCAACCCCTGCATTTATTTTTCTTATAGAATATAATATATCAGCCACTAGAGTGCTTTTACCAGTTCCTCTTTTTCCTATAAAAACACACGTAGCTGGTCCGGGACCATTTATTCTTCTTTCCTCTATTTTTTTAGGGTTAAATTTTGTCAAACTAAGAGACATTTCTATTAATATAACTTTTTAATTTATTCCCAAAAATTAGACGTCAATATTGTGTCATTTTCTACCATAAAATATGACACCCCAAAACTTAAAACTATACCGAGAAACAAAGATATTATAATTTTATAAACAGTTTTCCCCTCCATTTCCTTTTTAAATTCTAGTAATTTATAAATTACTATAGCAGATATGACTATTACGGAAATAGTTATATTATCTAAATTATAAAAATCTAGCATTTATTAATCATAAAATATAAAAAAAAGAATTATTAAACATAATATTTAATTGATATAAAAATATAATTATATTATATTAATATAATTATCATGGCAGTTCTAATAAATAGCTTAGAGGAGTATAAAAGGACTATGAATATCGATTTTGGAGAACATGTAGTTTTCTTTAAGTTTGGGGCAGATTGGTGTGCTCCTTGTAAAATTTTGGAACAAAATTTAAAAAGGATCCCGGGTTTTAATGATGTTATTGTTTATAAAATATCTATAGATAACGCTGACTTCGATAAATTTATGGAAGAAAACGATATATTTAATATACCAGATACATTTGTAAAGTATAAAAATGTATCTACTAGATTTAGAGGTCCAAAAACTCCCGCACAACTCAAAGAAATTATAGATAAGCTTGTTAATTAGGGATTTCATTGATATTTTACAAAAAAATAACTAATTTAAAAAGGTATACCAATTATAAATTAGTTATTTAATACTATGTCTGAGAAATATAAAAAATATTCTCAGATAGAACATGTACTCGCAAGACCGGGAATGTACGTAGGTGATATAAAAACAAATAAAACGGACTGTTGGGTAATAGAAAATGACAAAATAATTTATAAATCTTGTACGTGGAACCCTGGTCTTTATAAAATTTTTGACGAGATTCTAACAAACGCGTCAGACGAAGTTCAAAGAAATGAAAATGTAAAAAATATAAAAGTTGAGATTTCGGAAAATTGTGAAACAATTAGTGTTTACAATGATTCTGGGATACCAATTGAAATTCACGATGAGTATAAAGTTTATATACCTGAATTAATTTTTTCAAATTTATTAACATCTAGTAATTTCGACGATTCTGAAAAAAGAACTACAGGAGGGTTAAATGGTTTAGGAGCAAAATTAACTGCTATCTTTTCAAAGGAATTTAGTGTAGAGACCGCTTGTAATGGTAAAAAGTATATCCAATCATTTAAGAATAATTTAGGAGAAATAGGGAAACCTAAGATTACTAAGAGCTCAAAGGAATATACTAAAATATCGTTTACACCAGACTTTGAAAAATTTGGCATTGAAAACAATTCTTATGATACAAAAGATATACTTATAAAAAGAGTATACGACATATGTGCAATTACTCCAAGAAGAGTAAACGTTTATCTAAACAGCACCAAATTAAGTATTAAAGATTTTTCAGATTATATATCTATGTATATAGGGGATAAGAAAATAAAACCTAGATGTATTCAGGAAACTGAAAAATGGAAAGTAGGAATAACTTCTTCTGAAAACGGATTCCAATGTGTATCATTTGTAAATGGAATAAACACTTCCGAAGGAGGAACTCATGTAGAACACGTTATAACCCCTATAATAAAAAAAATAACAGAACTAATTCAGGATAAAAACAAGAATATTACAATAAAACCACAGTATGTAAAGGAAAATTTATTTGTATTCATAGACTGTTTGATATTTAATCCTTCTTTTTCTTCGCAGACAAAAGAAAAGAATATAACGAAAGTTTCCGATTTCGGAAGTAAATTCACACCCAGTGAAGAATTTATAAAAAATGTTTCTAAAATTGGAATAATAGAAAATGTTCTTATAATAGCAAATGCTAAAGAACGAAAGAATATGTCAAAAACAGACGGAAAGAAAGTAAGCAGGGTGATAATTCCAAAACTAGACGATGCAAATAAAGCAGGAACTAAAGAATCCAAAGATTGTACTATTATATTTACTGAAGGAGACTCGGCTAAAACTACAGCTATTTCTGGAATTTCTGTAGTAGGAAGAGATTATTATGGTGCTTTCCCGTTGAAAGGTAAAATTCTAAACACAAGAACCGCAACATACAACCAATTAAATAACAATACTGAAATAAATAATATAAAACAAATTCTTGGTCTTCAATCTGGTAAAATTTATAAAAACACAGATGGACTTAGATATGGTAAAATCTTGATAATGACCGACGCGGATACAGACGGTTTTCATATAAAAAGTCTTTTGATAAATTTCATAGGAAACGGTTGGCCAGAACTTTTAAAGACAAATTTTATAAGTTCTTTAGTAACTCCTGTAATAAAATTATCTAAAAGAAACCAGATAATCCCTTTTTACAATGTAGTCGATTATAAGAAATGGAAATCTGAAAATAAAATTTCAGATTGGACTATCAAGTATTACAAGGGTCTTGGAACTAGTACATCTAAAGAAGCTAAAGAATATTTCGAAAATATGAAAACTCTTAATTATAAAACAGAATCAGAGAAAGACGAAACATTTTTAAATTTGGCATTCACTAAAAATGAAACGGAAAATAGAAAAAAATGGATATTAAAAAATATTAAAAATCCCAAAACTTTAGATTATAACAAAGAAGATGTAAATATTAAAGATTTGATAAACAAGGAACTTGTGTTATTCTCTATAGAAGACAATATCAGATCTCTTCCTAATATTGTAGATGGGTTAAAACCTTCGCAGAGAAAAATTATTTACGCCTGTATTAAAAAGAATCTTTTTTCTGAAATTAAGGTTTCGCAACTAGCAGGTTATGTATCAGAAAAAACTAGTTACCATCACGGGGAAGCAAGTTTGATGGATACTATTATAAATCTTGCACAGAATTTCGTAGGATCAAATAATATCAATTTACTTTCACCCGTTGGGCAATTTGGTACAAGAATAATGGGAGGTAAAGATTCATCTAGTCCCCGTTATATATTTACTCATTTATCCAGTGAATTTAAAAAAATATATAATCCCTGTGATTTTGATCTTTTGGAATACCTAGACGACGATGGGTTTCAAATAGAACCGAAATATTATGTGCCTACAATTCCCATGCTGTTAGTAAATGGTTCATCTGGGATAGGAACTGGATTTTCAACTGAAATACCGTGTTTTAATCCAGATGATATTAAAGATAGATTAATGAAATTGGTTGAAGACGAAGATTCAGATATAGAGGAATTGACTCCGTGGTACAGAGGATTTAATGGGAAAATTGTAAAGGTTGAAGAAAATAAATGGATTTCAAAGGGGAATTATAAAATAGATAATAATTTAATAATAGTTACTGAACTTCCTATAGGTTTATGGACAGAAGATTATAAATCTTACCTAGATAAATTAGAAGTTGAAAATACAATTTACAATTATAAAAATAATTCTACAGAGACAGAAGTGTATTTTGAAATAAAATTTCCATTAGACACTCTTATAGAATGGAAAGAATCCGGGGAAATAGAGAAAAAACTAAAACTTACATCTTATATATCCGCTAAAAACATGCATGTTTTTAATGAAAAGGGAGAAATTGTAAAAATGGAAAGCCCAGAGGAAATATTATTTCACTTTTGGAGGATAAGATGCGAATATTATGTCAAAAGAAAGACATACATGATTGACAAAATAAACGACGAACTTAAAATTATAAACTCTAAAATAAATTTTATAAACGATATAATAAATGAAAAAATCATTGTATTCAAAAGAAAATTATCTGATATAAATTCTCAGTTAGAAAAATTAAATTATTACAAATTGGATTCTAGTTATAAATATTTAACTGATATGCATATACATAGTTTTTCCCATGAGACAATTGAACTTTTGACTAAAAAACAAAAATCTTTAAACAATGAATATGTTAAACTAACAAATTACAGTATTAAAGATTTCTGGAAAGAAGATTTGTAATTAAAAAAAAATATTTGATTATTATAAATAATGATTGTATTATTAGTTATTTCTGTTATGTCTGTGTTTATGTGGTTTTCTTGGTATATGTCAAACACATTATATCACTCTGATAAAAAATGTTGTTTACAAAAGAATTGTAAAGATACATTGTTTTTAAATTATTATTGGTGGGCGACTTTTATATTAGCAATCTCGTCGTGTGTTTTAATTATATTATATCTTCTATTCAATACTAACATAGGGTCTTCTATTAGACGTCTAAGGAGATAATAATATAGGTGCATGATCACTTGCCAAAGGAATATTATTATTGTTTTCCCCTATATGCTTCAATACTTTACTGGATAATTGATTACATCCTTTTAAAAAGAAATAATCAAGTCTCCAGCCTTTATTTCTATTTCTACTCATGCTCATTCCGTTTTCTTTTCTTTGTCTTGGATCCCACCACGTATATATTATATCATCTTCTTTGCTTATAGAATCGACGAAATTGATGCCTTTTAACTTATCATAAAATTCCAATTCATGTTTATAAAACCCGGGTCCAGGTTCTTTTTTTGTTTTATCGAAATGAGTGTCTATAGCGATATTCATATCTCCGCAAAATATAATTCTTCCTGTTAAATTATCCAAAAATTTAAGAATACATTCCATGAATTTTATTTTATTTTCATAATTTGATCCCGAATTCGGGGAATAAACATTTATTATAATATAATCGTCTGTGTAAATTATAATTATACGCCCTTCTAAATCGTGGTATTCTGGTATAGAATATTCTACTTTATTTACATTTATAGATTCTTTTATAAATATACTTGTCCCCGAATATCTATCACAGGATCTGTTTCCTTCTAATTTAGATTCATTAAATATTCCTTTATAACCAGAAATATTAAATTTTTCTCCGTTTTTTATACTACATCTTGTTTCTTGAAAACAAAATACATCTGGATCATATTGTTTTAATAATATACCAATGGGACTATTTTCTTCTGGTATTATAATCTTATCTCTTTTTATTTCAGAGCTAATTTTTTCATTAAAAATTCTAGATCTTATTCCGTTAACATTCCATGAAATAATTTTCATTATATAATTTATAATTAAATCATATTTTTAAATTTATTTTAAAAATTCATTGACAGTTTCTTTGGAATCTGTTAACAAAATCGGTGTTTTATTTTTATCCCAGAACGCAGTTATTATTTTAAACCCTGAATTCCACTGTTCAGTGTTATCTGAAAATATACATACAGATGTCATTTTATCTTCTAATGTTTTGTTTATTTCTAACATTGTTATAGCTATTTTTGTATACGCTATTAATGGAATATCATGTTCGTATCCTTTGCTTTCAAATTCAGCATATAATTTATATTTTTTATCACCGTCTTTTAAGAATAACCATGTGTTCTTAAAATAAGTCAAAAATTCAACTAACCCTTCTTCATTATAAGGATCTATTGAATTTATATTTATTTTAAACAAGCACTTTTCTTCATTTATTGTTATAGAATATGAATTTCTTTTCAATATAACCTTTTCCATTTGTTATTTGTTATATATATTATTGTTTTTATTTGTCCGCATTAAAATATGGCATAGATGAATGATGTAAGAAGATGCGCATCTTTCCGTCGGCACAGAGCTTGTATCCGAAAGTATATTCTACAGAAACCACGCTTCCATCGTCCTTTGCTGTGAAGTCGTATGAGCCCATGGCAAAAGCGGTGTCACCATTGATATAAATGCAGTGATTGTTAAATACAACCTTGCTCCAGCCCCTCCCGCCGTTGATAGCGAAGCCGGTGTCCTCTCCCCTGAATTCGTCATTATTCATCGCCACAGCTCCTACGAAGTACGACATGGCGTCGGCGACAGTAGAACGGAAGGGATGCTTCGTTGCCTTCGTGGGCTTGAACATAACAGGATGATGTCCGTAGCCGTACAGATCGCTGGTTGCCTCTCTGGCCACAGAGACAAAATTGCCACCGTCGAGGTAAGTACAGGAGATCGACACGATTGCGTTGGCCCAGTTCTTTTGGCATTCGAGGACATCTCCCTCAGTGATCCGGGGAGAACCGCTTATTTCATTGTTTTTTTCCATTTGTTATTCATTATATATTATTGTTTTTATTTGTCCGCATTAAAATATTACGTTTTTATACATATATTAAGATATTGTTCTATAATATAAGTATATGGAAATTTCGCTCGACGACTTATGGGGAGATCTAGAAAGTTCATTGAATGAAATGAATGTTAAAGAAATCAAAAAAAGTTGTTGTGAACATAGAAATAGAGCGATAATTTCTAAAGACTTTGGAGAGGTATGCTTGGATTGTTGCCAAGTTTTATATTGTAAAGTTTTTGAAACAAAAGAGTGGAATGTTTATAAAGATGAAAGTGGTAAAATGTCAAGTGCAAGTCAAAGGGCAGACGAATATGCAAAAGACAACCCTTATGATAATGGCGGAACAGTTCCAGGTTTAAATAAAAATTCTTTCATGATGAAAATGCATTGGCAACAAACTTTCAGTCATAAACAAAAGACATATTGGAAAATATCTGAAAAATTACAAGAATATTGTGAAACTTTGAAAATTTCAAACAATATTCTCTGCGATGCCAAAAAAATGTGGCACATTTGCATGGAATCTGGAAAATTGACAAGGGCTTCAGTTAGAAATGGTTTGATTTCGGCTTGTTTATATTATGCATGTATACAAAATAATATCCACGCAGATAGAAAAAAAATAATAGAACATACAGACGGTAACAATAAAGGGTTTTTGAAAGGAGAGAAAGTGTTTTTAGATATCATGAAAAGTACAGAAACATATAAAAATATAGGAGTTGAAATACATGATGTATCGGAAAATAATTCTTTCATAAAACACTGTAGTATGTTGGAACTCCCATATAAAACTTCTTTTTTATGCGAAGAAGTTTATAAAAAAAATAAAGATAAACTAGATTCTGTTACTTCTAAATCTATAACAGCGGGAATAATTTTTTATGTAGTGAAAAATAATCTAGGAATCAAAACTCCTTCTAAGTCTAAAATTTCACAGGAACTTAATGTATGTGTACCTACGATAAATAAAGTTGTTTCTTTATTGGAAAATTAAATATTAATATATAATATTAATGTTATTAGTTATTAAATTTTTTACTAAGTTATATAACCCGCGAACATTTGTTTCTCTAAATGAAAATAATAAATTATATTCATCTCTAGAACCTCCTTCGGGAGGTCAATTAAAGCTTTTGACTCATTTAAATGCAGCAAGTTGGTCATACAATTGGTTAATGTATATATCATCGGATAAAACCCCAGATTTTGATGAACATTATTATATGGATTATTTTAATATGAGAGGAATGTCTAATATTTATACAGATAATGATTATTTTTATCTTGGTTTTTTCCCAGATAAAGTAATAACAAATAATGGTCCTAGATATATATCTTTATTTGAACTTAATAACGTTAAGAGAGTGTTCAATTGTAAAATAATTATAGAGAACCCACACTACATTATGTACAATTCAAGTCTAAAAGAATTTAAACAAGAAATAAAACAGTTAACCGACGACGCTTATGTGTTTTTTAATTATAATGAACTGAATAGACCAGAACAGATTAGATACTATCTTGAATGGAATTATGATATTAATTAAAATATATGTTATTTATTAAATGAATGAAGTGATAAGTATAGATCTTTATGATCATTTTATTAATAGATTTACTTGGCGCTCACGAGATACGGTGTTAGAACAATATACTGATGCACCACCTCAATATAAATCAGTCGGTAGTTTCACAAAACGGGAGATCTTTTATGGTCTCTTCAGAATATTGTTAGCGTGCGATGCAGCACATGATTTTATGTCATCCAGAGGAAATTTAGGCGATGATTTTAAAGCATTATTTGTACAGATAATGGACGAGTCTGTAAAACTTGATTTAGGAATAATACCCGGTTTAGCTGAGGAATGTGAAAGATTAATAAGATTAATAAGTTATGATAATTGGAGTTATAAAATAGCCTATCCAAATAGTTATTTTAATTCTGATGCTGTTGCTAAAAATACAGCTGATAGAATATTGTCAGTATTTGGTCTTGTACTTGTACCAATTAATCAAATTGGTCAAACTGATTGCACAGGAGATTATACTATTACAAGAATGGTTAAAATAATTAATAGTTATTATAGAGGAGCACCTGGTGTACTTCCAGAAGCGAGAAACTACTTCGATCTTAGAATAGATGCAACTCAGGACACTTTAGATATGTTGCCTATATATAGTGCAGTTTTAATTGAAGCAAGAAAACGAGAAGCAGGTTGTGCACAAGGTTACAATCTTAGACTAGAAGAAGATATTTCAAGTGTTTACGATGCTGCAAATGATGATAAATTACAAAAGGTATTAAAACACAATAACATTGCAGTTACAAATATAGTAAATACTGATTTTAATATAACATGCGGCGGTTATAATTTAATACAATGTACGTTATCAATACAAGGTCAGGCATCAAATGGAAAGCCATTAATAAATCTAGGAATAATTAAATATTTTCAACAAGATATTGGTTGGGCTGTAAATAATGATAAAATTGGACAAGATTCTAACAACAGTGTTAAAGGTCTAACTAATTTAATGATTAAAGATATTTCAGAGTATGCTCAAAATAATGGGATACCTATAGGAAGTCCACGGTTAAATGATACGAAGAAAAAAATTATATACAAATATTCTATTTTTAAAACAATGGGGGATTTTTTACAGATAGCTAGTTATATAAATATACCCGGAGTAGATAAAATGTTTATATCTGCAGACATTTTAAGTACTAAAATATGTTCTGTATTAAATAGATGTTCATTTATTGAAAAGGTTAGAAGCCCCGACTATTTAGTAGGTGGTATAGGTCTTTACATGACTAAAGCAGAATTTGAACATCATCAAGCTGCATCAACTTTAATTACTCTCCAAACATCTTTTGGCAAAAAATCTAATAAGATAAGTAATATGTCTAATGAAGAACTTAAAACTAAATTAAAAAGCGTTGGTATAAATGTAACAAAATTAAACTCTAAAGGAAAAAGATTACCTCTTACGCGTAAAGAAATGGAAAAGAAAGCAATGATGTTCAAGAATTTACAACTTCGTGCTAAAAAATACAATATTAAATTGAAGTATGAATCTAAAAGAAATGGATACGTTTACAAAGGTTTCCAGAGACTTTTAAACGAAATACAAAGAAAATTAAAAAATAAATAAAATAATTGTTATTATATAAAATGCCCAACAAGACGTGGTTTCCGTCAAGCAAAGAAGGGGGTGGGGCTAAGGGATTGGCGAAAAAATATGGAATAAAATTGGCAGACATAGAACCTCATAGATCAGATTTAAAGGTAACAATAGAAGATGTTAAAAGAGCAAAAGATTTAAAAGACAGAGGAATGCTAGGTTCGTCTAAAGCTTCTACTTCTTCGACCCCTCGTGCCGCCGAGGTTCAGGCCGGGCTTGATGCGCTCAGGTCCAGCATTGCGAAGAAGGCCGCCACGGTCCCTCTAGCTCAACCTCTCATACCTGGTCTCGAAGAGCCACCACAGCAGTTGCCCTCCGTTAAGAAGGTAGTTAGATTAACTTTAACTATTGAACCTAAAATTTTAGACTCGTCGGACGAGAAATTAATATTGAACAATTCGAATTTAAATTTGTTAAAACGATGGTGGGAAAGACATTTACCAGGGGTTAAATATAACGTTGATATGGAAAATGAAGTTATTTGGGTGGTTAAAGGTCCCGGCAATAAATATTTGTTGAAAGTACAAGTCGATTTAACCAATGCCGTACGTGGCAATCTTATCAATCAAGATGAGGTTGATATAGCAATCGAGGGAATTAAGGATCTAGACGATGATGGAAATTACCCTGTGTGGATATTGAATGGAAACATACTTACTATAGAAAAAATTAAGAGAGATAGTCCAGAAAGAGATGATCTTGAAGATTCCGGTGCTGTCCAGGGCTTGGTTACGGGACAGATTGTGGGCAGGCAAATAGATATTCTACAAAAATTTGGTTCAAGAAGAGGTTCTTTTAAATTTGGTTCAAGAAGACGTTCTTTTAAATTTGGTGGATGACCCGCGTCTATAAGTAGGACTTCATTTGGGTGAAATCCACGAGACTAATTTAATAGATTCGTGATGACGACATTTAGAGAAATTTATTCTTGATGTCCGAGAAAAGAATCAAATATTGTTACAAAATTAAAAAAATAAATGTATTCATAATAATAATGACAGAATGTTTACAATATTATTATGAAACAGAGGAAGATTCTAATAAGTATAAAATAGATTGTGGGGAAAAAATATTTGAAAATTTAAATGAACCAGAAAAGTTTAATAACAAAGACTTGTTAGAATTTATAAAAGATAATTATTCAAGTACTGCATTTCCAGAAGATTCCCCATTTGAATTCAAGGAAGACTATTCAAAATTATCAAATGATCAAATTTGTAAGGCAGAGGAAATGAATCTTGCACCTCAACAAAAATTTTTGGGACAAATACTTGGCCCAAATACTAATTTCTATGGTATGTTAATTTATCATGGCCTAGGTTCGGGGAAATCCTGTACATCCATTGTCATTGGAGAAGCACTTAAAAATTCCACAAACCAAAGGATAATATATACAGTTCCTGCACCTTTAGTAGATCAATATTATGAGGAGATAAAAGGAGAAATAAGAAATGGTAAATTTTTTTCATGTCCATCTTTTTGTTTAATAAAAAACGGAGGGAAATTAGAAAGAGATATATATGTCTCTGATAAACAAAATATTATATTAGGACAAAAAATTAAAATATACGAGGCAGAAAAATTAAAATTAAAAGATATTATATCCAAAGATGATGATCCAGAAAGTATAAGAAATTATAATATTCAAGAAAATTACGTGAAAAAACTTAATCAAGAATTAAAATCTTTTGAAAACAAAATAAAATCTAAAATAATAAAAACGTTTGAAATAATATCTCACAACTCTTTCATAGAATCTCTGTATAAAACAGGGAAACAAGGACAATTAATAAGAAACAAAAGATTGTTAGAAGATTCTGGTTTATTACGTGAAAACGGTTTACTTGTGATAGACGAAATACAAAGATTAGTGAGTGCAGGAGGTACATTCTATAAGAAACTATACAATGCTATCAAGTATTTTTTCCATCCTAAACTTAAAATAGCAGTAATGTCTGCTACTCCTCTTTACGATAACCCATATGAATTAGCTCTAACAATAAATCTATTAAGACCTAGAGTTCCTTTCCCAATAAATAAACAAGAGTTTTATAGAATGTTTATAGGAAGAATGAATGAAGATGGGACATGCGAAGAATTTAAAAATAAAAATAATAGTATAAAGGAAAACTCTTGCCTTTTAAACCAAGAATTATTGTCTCATTTGTGTTCCGGATACATTTCTTATTTTAAAGGAGGTAATCCAAATGCTTACCCCTATAAAAGAATTATAACAATGGAACACGTTTTATCGTCTAGGCATAAAACAGAATACATAGAGGCTTTAAAATCTGATATACTAAAAAGTTCCAATACTAACATAAATGAAATGCCCGATTACGACAATGTTTTATTAGGAAATTATGATACAGAAGAAGACGATAAGATAACCGGAATGTTTGTTATAACCCAACAATATTCTAATATAATATTACCCAAAATCGGAGAAAAAATAAATAAAACTTTGTCTGATAAAAAACAGGCCCTAAATAACTTTAGAAGAAATTTGTTATCTCAAAATTTTAATAACAGTAAGGATGTTTTAGAATATATAAAACCATTTTCTACGAAATTTTCAAAGATAATAGAATTAACACTGTTATCGGACGGACCAGTTTTTATTTTCTCAAATTGGTTAGCATATGGTGTAGAACCATTGTCTATTATTCTAGAGGCCTGCGGTTTATCTAGTTTTGAAAAAAATAACGATAAACCAAAATTCTTTGTTTGGAGTTCAGAAACTAAAACAAAAGATAAAGACAATATTTTAATAAATAATGCTAGAAATACATTTAATTCTGTTAAAAATTCAGACGGAAGTTTATTGAAAGTTATATTGGGAACTAGATCTGTTATGGAAGGGGTATCTTTTAAAAATGTTAAACAAGTTCATATCACGGATCCTTGGTGGAACGAATCAAGAATAGAACAAATATTAGCAAGAGCATCGAGATATTGTAGTCATTCAAATCTTTCTGTAGAAGACCAGTACGTGGACATATACAGACATTATTCTGTTTTACCCGTTAAATGTCCAGACAGAGACGACGATGTAAATAGAATGTTAATAGATATAAAAAAGTCAAATGTAGAGCGTTTTGCCATTTTTTCATGTCTGTCAATAGATCAAAAATTACTACAAACGTCTATTAAAAAAGATTATATAAACACAGATATAAACAAACTATTAAAAAGTTGCTCAGTGGATTCTGAATTAAATAAAAACGGAAATTTAGTTAGATTAGAAGAAACAGTTATACCATTATCTAATGGATTTTATCAGATTGTTTATAGAAACCCATCTAATGGAAGGATGTATCTTAGAGAAGGTATACCTTCTTCGGTAACATTTGATGAAATATACTCTAGAAAATATTCTTATCCTAATAAAAATTACCCTATAAAATTTATAGAATCTAATCCTATAAACACAGAAATGTTTGAACCCTATCCAGATGCAGAGATAATAGAACCTCCCGATATTAATGAAGATTTGATATTAAAAGAAGAAATAATCCCATGGAAATCTGAAAAAAAATTGTCGGATATAGAATTGTCTTATGAAAATAGAAAATACATTTATAACATTTATAAAAACTACAATCTATTACCCGAACTTAGAAAAATTTATTTTAACGAAAGAGGAGATAAATCTATAAAAACATCTGATAAAAACTCTCTTATAAACAGAAAACAACTTATTGAATGTATTAAACAAATGGCTGAACAAAACTTAGTTTCAAAAAATATTAAAAAAGACATAGCAAAAGAATTCTCAAGAGATAAAATAAAAGATAAAGTAAATAAAAAGGTAATAGAAATAGTTTACACATACAAAGCTTTTCCAGAATCTTTTATAGAAGAATTATTAGAAATAGGTATAAATAACCCAGAAAGTTTAGATGATATGTTGAAAATGTTAAGTAAACAATCTAAAGAAGCACGGGAACGTGTAAAGAGTAGTAGAGATGACTAAAGAAATAATTAAAAAAAAAATATAAGATTATATAATAATGAGTGCAGAAACATTAAAATTTTTTGAAAACATGAAAGAGGAAGAAATAATAAATTGGATGATAGGAAACCTCACAGATGAACAAATTAAAATGTGTCTAAATAAAACAACGCCCGAAACAAGTAGAGAAACGGGTTCTTTATTACAAGAAGATATACAAACAACCCCTATAAAACCACCGGAATCAGCCGGGGGGAGCGGAACAATGTCTCCGGAAGTAGCAGAACTTATAAGAAGAGAAGATGAACAAGCTAATATTCAAGGGGAAGCGTTTCTTAACCCAAGACCCTTAAAAATAAAAGAAACCTCCTTACCCGTTCAAGAAACAATTGTAGATAATAAAAAAATATTAAACCAGGAAAGAATTAGATGTAAAAATCATTTAAATTATCTTATAAAGGATGTATCTGGAACTCCGCCTGTCGTTGAATTTTATGTATTTAGGGAAGTAGAGGAAGAGGATTTGCCTCTAAACCCTGGATTAGAGGTAGAAGATGTAAACTGGGTGTTTGAAAAAGAATCGTATGAAAAATTTAAAACTAATCGGTGCGTCGACGAAGACGAGAGCGAAATGTATTATAACGATATTAAAGAAAGTTTCCCAGATAAATTTTCAAAAGAAGGAATTTCTTCCGAAGTTTATAATACGGCATCTGAATATTCTAGAGATCCACGATTAAAAACAATGATAGAAGTAGACGAAGCAGATAAAGTCCCTGATGTTTCAGAAGCTAATGTATTAGATGTTAATAGTTTACCTGATGTAATAAGAGATTCGTTGAAAAAACAAAAGAGTGAAAAAAATAAAAGAGATATAGAAGAAAATTTCCCAGATCTTTACAGAAGAGGTATAACTCAATGGCCTATATTCATATATGGAACTGATAAAGGTAAGATACTTCTTTTAACAGTTGTTGTAAAAGGCGGGCAATTAAGATTGGAAAAGGCTCAAGCTGGAAAACTTGCTCTTCCTATAATAGCTAAAACTGCATTAAGAAAAATACAACAGGCTATAGAAAACGGTGAATATACACCTACTGAAAATATGAGATTAGAAATAGACGAAGTACAAAAGAGAGATTGTGAGGGCTTGGGAGGGGAAGAGATGAAAGAAATATGCAATAGAATTGGCTTGATATATTCTAATTTCGAAAATATTACATTTTTCGGTTCGGACTATGAAGACGATTATTATTACGATGATTATCCAGAGGAAACGATGGAGTATTACGAAGAAGACGAAATAAATGATTATGAAGACGATTATTACGATGATTATCCAGAAGAAGAATATTACTACGAAGAAAGATCTCCACCAAGATCTCCACCAAGATCTCCAAGAAGATCAAGGTCTCCTCCGAGATCAAGATCGCCACCTAGAAGAAAAATGTTTCCTAGGAGAAAAAAATCTCCAAGGAGACGTTTTGGGAAAAATTATTTTGATGGTACAGAAAGTTTATTATTCGAGTAAAATACATTTTAAAAAAAACTAGAAAGATTAGTTCTTTCCAACATATGAGATATATTATCTATTTTGGATCCTCTTATATTCATTGAATTTAATGATTTATTTAATTCCTCTTCTTCCATATCTTGAGCCATTTTTATCATTGCATTTTGTTGTCTAATTATTTCTTGTTTATGTATATAATATAATTGGTTATATCTAACTATTAATTTTATAAAACTATCTCTTAAATTGTTTCCCCACACGGAATAAGCCTTATTGACATAACCGTGAAAAACTTCCTCGTTCGTTAAATTATCTTCTAACAATTTTTTTAAAATAGATATCTGTTGTAATATATCCCTATTGACAGCTCCGTTAAACATGTTTGGATTTATGGATTGAATAATACTAGTGTTTATATTATCCATATTACTCTTGTTAATTATTTATTCTTATATTACATTTTTTTTCGTAATATATTTAAAAAAAAATGTATTATTTATAATATAAAATGGGTCGGTACTTCATTATTCCAAGAAGAATTAATGTTCCAAAAGAAACACAAGAAGTTGTTCCAGAAACACAAGAAGTTGTTCCAGAAACGCCAGAAGTT
>MDSZ01188410.1_pt1 | contig 27305 bp, 26 predicted proteins | sample 811201 | NCBI WGS metagenome assembly MDSZ01 (sample SAMN05326647, study PRJNA326480) | marine metagenome | isolation source: seawater | place: Indian Ocean: North | collected 2010 | reverse complement strand
GATAATTTTTTTAGTTTTATAATATAAATTAAGTTATCAAAAGTATTAACTTTTGAAATATGTTTTAGAGAAAGCAGATACTTGCATAAATCGTTATACTTTTCAGAAGGAGCAAGCTCAGTTAAAATATATTTTTCTTTCACTAAATTATATAATTCTTGCCAAAAAAGTTTTTGACAATTTTTGTTTTTTTTTCCAGTCCAGACTATAAGGTGAGGAGATGAGCATGCGTTCTGATCAACTAAGTAAGTATCATTGTAAAATTTTTGTGTTAAAATTTTTAATTCATATTTTTTAAGTTTTGCTAGTTTTGATTGATTAATTACGCAAAATGAATATCTATCGGCAAAATTAATATCTATAGATCTTTCATTAGTTTTAAATGATCTTAATTTTTCAATCGTTTTATCTCCGCCCCATATCAATCTAGCATCGCTTATCATTGAAAAATATCTTGTTGATTGGTCATCATCTTTATATCTAACTATTGTTATTTTATCTTTCAAAAAATTATTTTTCTTTTTTAAAATTTTATTTATTAAGCCGCATATCAATTTTATTTGAGTAAAGTTTTTAGAAGGGACTTTTACAACATTTGAATTACCAGACAATAAACCAAAAATTAATGAGTATGCAAAATTGGTAGCAACATTTGAAGGCGTAATATGAAAAACTAATCCTAATCCTATTTTATCTTTATCTTTTAAAAACTCTTCTTTAAGTTTATATAAATTTTGTTTTCTGCACCAAAAAGATAGAGACTTTAAATCGGGATATAATTTTATATTACTCAGTAAGTTTAACTCTTTAGATAATTTTTCCAAAAAAATTAAAACATCATTAGAGAAAGGTTCAAAAGGTTTTAAAGAAAAATTTTTATTCCCAACTAAATATTTAATATTTCTCATTATGTATCGCTACAACCCCTAACTTCAGAATGCTCAGCTCTTCCAAGAACCAAAAAGCTTTTTTTATTAACGCAAAGGTCACAATTATTTTTAAATATTACACCAACATCCTCAGTTAAAATACTATGACCGGGATAGCTCGTTGGTAAAATAGATAATAATTGTATAAAACCTTTTTTTCTCTCTGGTAAAATTTCTAAATTTTTTCCTCTGATTATGACTTCCGAATACTCACTGGAGTAAAAATATCCACATTTCTCACATTCTAAAAATATAGATCCAGTCTGTTCGATTAAACCATAATAATTCACTACTTTTAAAAAACCAAGTGTTTGAATTAGTTTGTTTTTGAATATTTTATTATCAATTTTTTTTTTCTCCATTTTTTTCCACCCGCCTCCATGAAGTAGTATTCCATTCTTAAATTTATTTTTTTTATTAATCTTTTTATGATCTAATTTTTCAATTAAATTCTGATAGACATTATGAGTAAATCCAAATACAAAAAATTTTTTACTTCCAAAATTTTCTAAGAAATTATTTAACTTATCATAATTAATGTGATTTTTTTCGTTTAGAAGATATTGATGATTTTTTCCGAATATTGAAAACCCAATTATTGCGGCTATTTTTGCGTTAAAGTTATTTTTGTTTTTAAATTCAGGTTTTTTATCTAATATTAACATAGGAAGTCTTTCTTTGCCTAAGAGTTTTGACATAATTGTATTTAAAGCTTTTGTCTGATCTTCGGCATTTTTTTTGTCTAAAAAAATTTTTGATACACTGCCTGAAGTTCCTGAAGAATTAAGTATCTTAAAAATATTTTTATCAGGTATGCTTTTTAAATCTAAATGTTTAAATAAGTTAACAGGTAAAAAGGGAACATTTTCTAATCTATCAAACTTTTTATTATATAAAAAATCAACTACTTTCTTATACTCTGCTGATTTTAAATAATGATCTTTTGTGAGATTTAATATTTTTTCTTCAAAAATTTTATTTTTGTTCATTTTATTTGCGTTAGTTAGAGTGTTTTAAGGCTTTTTTGCTCTTTTAATTCAGCAATAATATAATTTCTATTTATATTAAGATATTCACTTAAAATATCTTTAGATTTCTCCATTAATTTTAAATTTTCTAATTTTAAAACTAATTTATCATTTTTTGAAGTGCATATACATTTGATATTATTTTTCTTTAATATGTTTTCAATATCATCAACATCCATCCTTATACCAAAGATTTTTATCAATCTTTTTTTTCTACCAGTTATATTAACAAAATTTTTTTCATCTAAATATGCCAAATCGCCAGTTAACAATTTTTTTTTATTGATATCTCCTTTGTATAAATCTTTAAAATTTTTTGCATACCCTAGACATACATTATTACCATTTATCATAATTTCACCGACTTTATTTTTTTTGTTAATTATTTTTCCTTTATCATCAATTAATTTTATTGTGGTGCCTTTCAAAGGTTTACCTACGCTATAAATTTTTTCAAAAAAATTTTTTGAGCTTAGAATGGTAATCCTTGGACTTGCCTCAGTTTGACCATACATTTTATAAAATTTTATTTTTTTAATAATTGAAATTTTTTTTAAGTATTCTAAAGTATTTTGCTCTAATTTGCCTCCTGCTTGAGTTAAATACTTTATTGAAGAAATATTTTGTTTTTCAAATTTTATTTTTTTTAGTAAATCGTAAAATTGAGGCACTCCACCAAAAGAGTTTACTTTTTTTTTATATATGATTTCCCAAAATTTTTTTTCAAATATCGTTTTATTATTAATAATTATTTTTGATCCTGCTAGCAGGTGAGTATTGATAATTGATAAACCATAGGAATACCCCATTGGCATCGTTGTAATTGTAATGTGATTTCTTTTTATTTTAAGGGAATTTATAATTTTTTTGGAGTTATCCTCTAAGTTTAATTTTGACAACCTAACAAGTTTTGAATTTTGAGTTGTACCAGATGTTGGGAGTAATAAAAAATTTTTATAATTAATATTTACATCAATTTTAAAATTTTTATAGTAAAGTATATAATCGCTAATACTATCTAATATTTTAAAATTATTAAAATTTAAATGCTTAGGAGCAAATATATAGTTTGGTTTAAATTTTTTAATTATTGTTTTTATGTAATTTATTCTAAAGGAATGATCTATTAAAATAGTTATAGTTTTTTTATTATTTAAAAAAGATATATAGCCTAAAATTGACTCAAAACTATTTGAACAAATAAGTAAACATACACTATTGGAGGATATTTTTTTTTTTAATTTATTTGATTCATTAACTAATTTTTTGAATGTGAATTTTTTATTTTTTTCACACTCAATAGCAACACTATTTTTATATTTTTTTAAGTTTTCAAACATTTAGATTGTTTAATGAGACAACTTATTTGAAACATTTGTTTGAGAAATAAATATTATTACTTCGCCATTATTATCATTTTGTTCTTTATAGTTTCTGAAAGTTTTACAATAATTTACTTTACTAAATGAATTATAAAAAAAATCTGTATTAAAATAATAGGTGTGAGGAGGCTCAATAGGTATTTTCTTTTCTTTTGGGCAGTTGGGAACTTCAAAGAAAAATATCGTATTATCATCTGACAATCTTTTAAATTGTGACAGTGTTTTTTTTATATCTTGAACATGCTCTAATGAATGACTTCCATAAATTAAATCAAACTTAAATTTAATATTTTTTATATCGTCAATAGTTCTCCATCTGTCTGAAAAATATTCTTTAATACCACCAGGTTCAAAATTATAAATATCGTGATTAAGAGTATGTAAAAAAAAAGATACACCTCCATGACCTGCCCCAAAATTAAGAATTTTTTTTGGCTTATCATTAAAATTTGGATATTTTTTAATTAGAAACTTATAATGCTCAATATCTCTTAACCTGATTGGATAATTTTTGTCTGTTCTGCTTGGCCAGTAGGTATCTTTATAATATTTTTTAAGAAAGTCTTCACTTGGCATTGGATTAAGAGAGTAAAAACCAGCTTTATCATAGTTTAAACTTAGTTTTTTAAATTGTTTGTTATATTTCTTAGTCAAATAAATTGACCTTACTCTTCCCTCAAATTCTTTAGGAAGCAAATTCAACTTATAAAGTATTATTGCAATAAAGTTTCTTATCTTATCGTGATTTTTAGCAATATTCGTAATTATTTTTTTCATATTAATTAATTTATCATTTTAATTATTTGGTTTTCCACTCTATAAATCTTATCACATTTTTCTAAAATTTCTTTCTTATGAGAACAAATAATAATAGTTTTTTTTCTTTTCATAGAATTTATAGTTTTTATAATTTCTTTTTCAGTCTCTTCATCTAATGAACTTGTCGCTTCGTCAAAAACTAATAAATCATGTTCATTATATAAAGCTCTTGCAATACCAATTCTTTGTTTCTGGCCACCAGAAAGTCTTACTCCAAATTCACCGACTTTAGTTTCAACTCCCATTGGAAGTTTTTTAATAAAATCAGTTAAATTTGATAAATTAATTGCTCTATGAATTAGAGAGTCGTCTATATTTTTAGTTATTCCACTTAAAGCTACATTAACTTTAATTGTATCGTCCAAAAGATAAATAAATTGTGGAATATAACCAACATTATTCTGCCAGGCTCTCATTGATTTTAAAATTTCCTTGTCATCTACAAAAATTTTTCCGCTATTAGGACTCAAAATTCCAATTATAAGATCAACTAAAGTAGTTTTACCTGAACCGCTTTTTCCAACTATTCCAATGGTAGAATTTGCGTCTATAGTTAAGTTCAAATTTTTAAGAATAAGTTTGTTGGTATTTGGGTATTTAAAATCAATGTTTTGTAGTTTAATTTGAGATTTAAATGACAGTTTTTCTCTAGTGTTATTTCTGATATTATTTAGAGAATTGTCTAATTTAAGATCATTATACACAACATCAACAGAGGCAAGCCCATATCTCATATTAACAAAAGAACTAAGTATTCTATTAACAGAAGGTAAAATTTTAAATGCTGCTGCAGCAAACAGACCAACTATCACTAATAAACTGTTAAATGTATAATTTAGAAATAATAGAAAAAAAATTAAGCCAGTAAGAGATATAACTGCCAAAAACTCTAAGTAATATCTTGGAATAGTTTGTAAAATTAACATGCTAGAAGCTACCGACGCAATTTTATTTACATTTAAATTAAAATAATTTAGAAAATTATTTTCAACTCCTGCTACTTTTATAGCTTTAATGCCATCAATCCCTTGCTGTAAATTTTTTATACTGAGGGTTTCATTAGTTAATCTTTTCTCCCCATACCTTTTTACCTTTTTTTTTGTATAAAAGAAAAAAATTATAGATGTTATTCCAAATAGAATCATTGACATTATAAAACCTAAAGGCTCAATAAATATAAGAATAATTGAAATTCCAAAAACAACAAATAATTCACTTGTGAATGTAATCAAAGATAAGAAAAAAACATTAATCATTAATTCAATTTCATTAACTATATTTTGTATTAGTTTTGATGAATTTCTTTGTAAGTGAAATGTATAATCTTGATACATATATTTTTTAAAAAGATTAAATTTTAACTGCGCAACAAGCGAGTTTATATATTTTGATTGAAACCATGCTAAAAAATTTAAAAAAATAGTTTTAATTAAATAAATTAAAGTTAAAAAAATTACTGAAAGAGAAATTACTTTTTCTTTAGAAAATAATTGCTCATAGCCAAGAAAATTAAATATAGAATTGAAATCAAAAAGGTTGTTTTGCGCTCCTCCACTACTATCACTTAAAGTTGTTAAAATTGGAATAATTAATCCTATCCCAATCATTTCTAGAAACACGCTAAGTAATATAAATAAAAAGAGAAAAAAAGCGTCCAGTTTATTTTTTTTGGAAAGTATAAATAAGAATTGTTTTAAAGTTTTCATACTTTAGATCTATTATTGAAGTATCTATTAAAAGAGATGTACCAAGGTTCTTTTTTTGAAAGGTGATGCTTTAAATAGTTATTTACAAAATCTTTATAAAGATTTCGATTGAAGGTAAATAATTTTTTTTTATTTAAAAATACTGAGTCTTCAAAGTTATCTATGTTTATAGTTTTTGTACCTAAAAATTCTAACCTAATTGTATTATCCCTCATATATTTGATTTTTTCCATAAAATTAGTTGTCAAATATATTACTGGTTTTTTATAGATTGCTGCATAACTATGTGCTGTGCTACCGTGATGAAACATTATTTCACAACCTTTAATCAATTCTGCAACTTTATTTTTTACGATTTTATATTTTTTAATTTTTTTCGGATATTTGTTTAAGTCAGCTTTTGGATATAGAGCGACCACTATATCTAATTTTGTTAATTTTTTAAATTTTTCAAAAAAATTTGTTAAACTGTTAAAATACTCATTAACATTAATAAATTTACTAGTTGTTGAGCTATGTTCTGGATGAAAAGGTAAATAAGTATCAACAAAAACTGCATATTTTTTTTTGAATTTTTTTTTTTTTACTTTGATAGATAGACCGTAATCTAAACTTGTGCAGTATATTTTATCCTTTGCATTTTTTACGCCATTCCACTTTTCCCAGGACTTCCCACCGATTAAAGCTATATCAATAAATCTATATCTATAAAGTCTCAGCCACGCTTGTAGTGCAAAAGAGACTCTGTTTAAAAAAATAATTGGATTTAAAATTAATAGTTTTAAACGTCTTAAAAATATTTCAAAATGTCTTGGGTGTCTTAAAAATCTTTGTGTTGGTAGGCTTGAAATACCATCTAAAGAAATAGTTTTAATTTTGTGTTTTTTTAATAGATAAAATATTCTCATTGAGTTGTAAGAAAAACCAGACTCCCAACACATTGAGTTTTTATTTTTTGCAAGAAAACTATCTAATTCTCTAAAATTTTTAATTATCTTAAAATTATAATGTCTTTTAAATTTGTAATGAGAAGTGTCAACAATTGGGCCAATTTCAGTAATTAAAAGGTTGAAATTCTTTTTAAGATAATTGATTCCAAATGTGATGTACTCACGCTTAGATAATGGACCATGTAATAAAATAATTAATTTTTTTTTCAATTTTTACTATTTATTGATATAAAAAAAACATTTTAGAAAAGTAAAAATAATAAAAAAATTAATTTTAGCCCCCTGGCCAAATCGAGATTCATCTTTTCTTAAACGATTATCAATTTTAATATGTTTAACTTTATAAGAATTTTTTTTAGCTCTTATAATCAACTCTGTATTAATTGTATCAAATTTTGGATTTTTGTAATTCTTTTTAATAAAATTATAAGTAAAACCTTTAAGACCACAGAGAGGATCGTCTAGCCCAAAAAAAAGTTTTGAAAAGAAAATAAAAAACTTTTCTCCAAATCGTGTTACTTTTTGTCTAACGCCGCAAACAACATGTACATTATTGATTAAGTTTTTGTTAAAAATCTTTATATAAATTGGGGGTAGTTGTCCGTCTGCATCTATAGAAATAATCTTATTATATTTTTTTTTTAAAAAATACTTATAACCTGTATAAATAGCCTGATTGTAACCCAGGTTTGTTTTATGGCTAATTACTTTTACTCCATTTTGTTTTGAATTTTTAACTGTTTCATCTTTAGACCCATCGTCAACAATTAAGATATCGCCATATTTTTTTGCTTTTTTAATAATTTCTTGAATTGTTTTACCCTCATTAAAAGCAGGAATTAATATCAGAAGATCTTTTTTATTATTTAACATCCTTTTTTAAAATAACTTCATGATATTTGATGTTCTTCTTTAGTTTTTTGTTTATTAGCAGTTTTTTATCACTTGGTCGCAAAGCATTTTTTGGGCACGGTCTTAAATATTCAAAGTGATTTTCATTTAACCTCGTTCCTTTTTTTAAATTTATTTTTGCTCTGATGCTTCTTCTTTGAACAACTACAGTATTTAACTCATTTTTTTCTATCCTTTTAAAACCATCTCCTAAAGCTAATTCTAATTCTCTTGTTTTATCAACCATTTCTCTCCAAGTTTTAGGGTTCATTGCAAAATAATGATCAGGCCCAATTTTTTTGTTATCATCAGTAAAGTGTTTTTCAATCACGCGCGCACCAAGAGTAACCGCTCCAAGCACTGAAGCATGTCCAAATGTATGATCACTTAATCCTAAAACTGTGTTAGGAAATATTTTTTTAAATTGTTTAAGAACATTTAAGTTAACAAATTTTATATTGTTGCTATTTCCAGTGTAATTTGTGTTACATTGCATCAAAACTAACGATTTGTTTATTTTTAAATATTCTTTAACTGCTAATTTAACCTCATCGATTTTAGATGCTCCAGTAGCAAGCATTCCAACTTTTTTTTTTCGTGCAATCTTTTTAATTATATCTATCCAAGTAATGTCGCCTGAACCAATCTTTATTGCTTTAACATAAGGATTTATCTCATCAACTATTTTTAAAGAATAAGGGCTTGTCATAAACTCAATGCCAACTTTGTCCGAGTAACTTTTTAAAATTTTGGTCCAATTCTTGTTAATTGAAGCAGCTTCATATACAGAAAAAACAGATTTTTTCCATTTACTTTGATGGGATTTAAGATTGGAAATTTTTTTGAATCCATAATCACTGACGATTGTTTTAGCCTCGAAATGTTGAAATTTTACTGCATCTGCACCTGACGCCTTAGCTAATCTTATCAGTTTTTTTGCTTTGCCAAGATTACCATCATGGTTAGCTCCAATATCTGCAATAAAATATGTTGGGTATCCAAGTCCTATTTTTTTTTTTCCAATTTTATAATTTATCATCTGTATTCCTTTCTTAATTTATTAATTTCAGCTTGTACATTGGGGAGTTTGATACAAAAATGTTTTTCAAACTTACTTATTTTCATGCTCATATCTAACGGCCTTTTAGCTAATAGGTTTTTTTCCTTATAATTTGTTTTATTAATTAAATTTTTATTACATCCAATTATTTTTGAAAATTTTTCAGCAAATTCTGCTTTTGAAATTTTGTTTTTTGATCCTAAGTTAAAAACTCCAACTATCTTTTTTTTCATTGATTTTTCAATAAGGCTTACAAGTGTACTAACATGTAGTGGAGAAAAATAAATATTTTTAAATGCATTAATTTTATTTTTTTTTTTAAGATTATTATAAATCCAGCTGGTTAGATTTGTTTTTTTTTTTGTTTTTCCAATATAATTTGTTCTGAAAATTGTAGAGATTGTTTTTTTTGCTACCATTTCACCTTGGAGTTTACTTTTTCCATAATAATTAATAGGATTTGTATTGCTTTCTATATGATTTCCTTTTCCATTATAGACTTGGTCTGTAGAAATATGAATTAAATGAATATTATCTTTATATTTTTTAATAGCTCTTACAAGATTCTTTACAAAAATAAAATTTGAATTTTTTGCTTTTAATTTTTTTTTTTCACACAAATCAACATTAGTTAAAGCAACGAGATTAATTATATAATCCAAGTTATGTGATTTAATAATTTTCTTTAAATATTTTAAATTATCTTTTTTTTTTATTTTTTTCTTAATTATTTTATCAGAAAAAACTTTATAATTTTTTTTTATCAAAAATTTTGTCATTAATGAACCAAGTGCTCCTGTGGCGCCGAAAATAAAAACATTGCTCATTTAATTAAGTCTTCTAAACGTATTTTCTGAAATTGGATTTTCTAATAAGTTGTCAATATTTCTACCCTCTTCACATTCTCCAATAATCTTAAATATTTTTTTTAAATTTTCAAAATATTTTGATAAAATTTCATCTGTATGTTTTATTGATAGATAAACTGAATTGGTTGCTAAAATCTTTTTTTTTAACATTTCTTGTGTAATGAAAGTTTTGTACTTTTGAGAATTTTTACTTTTTATTGTAAACCCCGCTAAAGAGTCTAGACCCCATGTTTCAATATTTAAGTTATTTTTTTTCGCTTCTCTTGCCCATCTTTTTTTTACTTTCGCTCCTTGTTCAGTAATAAATTTCCATGATTTAATTTTTTTCATCACATCTAACGTTTTTAGTGCAGCTGTAGGTCCAATTCTTTCTGTCCAAAAAGTACTACTGATAAATGTGGATTGGGCATGGTTCATAAATTCTTTTTTACCAACAATAGCATTAATTGCATATCCATTTCCAAGAGCCTTACCAAATATTGCTATATCTGGAATTACATTATACTTTAAGTGCAGTCCTCCATGATTTTCCCTAAAGCCTGAAGTACATTCATCAAAAATCAAGACTATTCCTTTGGATTCTGTAATTTTTCTAATTTCTTTTAAAAAATTATTTTTAGGTTTTTGATTTCGTGAAACTTCCATTTTTACGACTCCAATATCATGTTTTTTAATCAGTTTTTTGAATTGCTCTAAATTATTATATTCAAAAGTAAAAGTAGAATTTCTCAAAGATTTTGGTACTCCATTAATTTCTAAGTCTGGTAACAAATGTCTTTTAAGTTTATCTTTATTTTTCAAGTTAGCGGCTAAGTACCAATCATGCCATCCATGATATCCACATATCGCAACTTTGTCTTTTTTAACAGCTGCTCGAGCTATTCTAATTGCAACTGCATTGGCTTCGCCACCAGATCTGGTTAATTTTACCATTTCAGACCATGGGTGAAGTTTTATTAATTTTTCAGATAGATACACTTCCTCTGGACAATTAAGGGTAGACATGTTGCCTTTATCTATTACTTTTCTCACAGCGTTATCTACTTCAGTATGAGAATATCCTAAAATATTGGTGCCTACACCCATCAATGACACATCTAAATACTCATTATTATCTATTCCCCAAATTTTACAGCCTTTAGCTTTTTTAAAATATGTTGGCCACTGGTTAGGTAAAAAGAGTTGTGGTCTTTTTGATAAAAGCATATTTCCTCCGGGAATTATTTTTTGAGCTTTTTTCCAAAAGATTTGACCTGTAGGAAGTTTTTTTTTTAAAGAACCTTCATCTCTTATCAAATGAGAATTATTAAAGAAAATTTGTGGATTTTTTTTCTTAAGTTTAATTACAGATCTCCAACTAAACTTTAAATTATTGAAATTTTCTATAATCTTTTTTATTACCTCAAAATCTTCCTTTTCATCTACAGTCCATCTTTCAGAGGAGTAATTAATTTTATTAATTAAATTAAATTTTTTTAGATTTTTATTTTTTTGTATATAAGTGACTACATGCTCTTTATCATAAGAAGATTTAACTTTTTTCCAAGACTCTTCTAAGGTTTTAAATTTTATTACAGAGACATCCAATCCATCTGGAAAAGTAGCAGGGTTTACATTTGATGCGTAGTCGTATTTTTTTTGTCTAACTATTTTAACAAGTTTATCTATAATACTATAATCAATTAAAGGACAATCAGCTGTTATTCTAACAACATTTTCAGGATGAAGTTTTTTAGCAGCTTGATAATAACGATCTAAGACGTTTTGTTCACTTCCTTCAAAATAATTTGCACCAATATCCCTTAAATGCTTTTTTAGTTTTTTTTGTTTTTTATTTTTTGGTATAGCTACAATAATCTTATCGATTTTTTTACAAAATTTTATTCTATTTATCAAAATTTGAATTAATGTTTGACCCTTTACCTTTTCGAGAACTTTATTCGGAAATCTTTTTGAGGTTAAACGCGCCTGTATTATTGCAATTGTATTTATTTTTTTTAATTCCATTTTCTTGGATCAATTAATTTTATAAAGTTTCTATCTTTTTTAAAATTTATATTTTTTAAATTTAATTTTTTTTTTTTATTTAAAGCTGTATAAATTTGATTTAATTGTTTAACATTTTCTATACCTACGATTATTTTATCTATCTCTTTAAATTGTTTTACAAAACCTATGCATGCTTCAAGTTTAGAAACATTCAGATTTTTTACATAATCGTCCCAAATTTTAAAAATATTTTTCCAAGGTTTAAAATTAATTGGGAGATCATCATAATCTTTTAATAAAGCACCCTGTAAAAAAACAGACCTAGCATGGATTTCAACTTTTTTTTTCTTTATTTTTTTTAATAAGTCTTGATCTATAAGCCTTGTGTCAAAAATATTTATAGGGCATTGTAAAAGATCAATCTCAAAATGTTTTAGGATTAATTTTACGTCTAAAGGTGAATAAACTGAAAATCCAATTTTTTTTATAACTTCTTTTTTTTTTAAATCAGCTAATAAATTATAAAAATTAATATTTTTTTTGCTTAATATTTCCTTTTCATTTTTAAGGTGTATAAGAACACAGTAAAAATTTGATATATTTAATTTTTTTTTAAGATTAATTAAATATTTTTTTTTATTAGATATATTACAATTTATTTTTGTTATAATATTCCACTTATTAATTTTAAAATTTTCAAGAGTTCCAGTATTTTTATAATTTAAAGCTGTATCCAAAAAATTAATTTTTTTTTTTTCGGAAAAGAAAAGAATTTTTTTTATTTCACTTAAAGAAATTTTTGAATTTGAGACTCGACCGTAATTTTTTGAAAAATTAGCAGTTCCTATTGATAATTTTTTTATTGACACAAATCTTAATTAGGGACCTATTTTTTAAAAATCGAAACTATTTTTTTCCCAAATAATTTTTTGACGAGCATTTTTGATGAGATTATTAAAACTTTTAATAAATCAGCAGATTTTACGTAATTTAAAGCAGAAAAATTATCTATAAGTTTATCTCCATACTTTTGCCTTGTAAAAATAGTTTTTTGATCGATGGCTTTTTTTGATACACTTTTAAATTTGAAATACATTAAACAATAAATAAAATGAGTAAAAAAATTATTTGAAGATCTTCCACAAAACTTAAAAATTCTATCTAAAAATTTATTTCTTTTTTCAAAGTAAACTTCTTCTTTTTTAGCACTGTAATTTACCTTTCTACCTGTGGCATCAGCACTAGGATGATTGGTATTTCCAAGATGACACATTAATATTGTTGTTTCCTCCTCTTTTGAGTTAATATTTCTTCCATGCCAACAATCTGGAAACCAAAAAAATGTGTCTCCAATATCACCTGTGATCGATGAGGGTGTATATCTTGAGTTATCTATATTTATAAAAGGAGGGGGTGGTAATTTATGACTTTCTTTATAAAAAAAAGTTTCACCTTGATCTTTTTTTATTTCATCCAACAAAATTGAAAAACTTAATCCACCTTGATAATCTATATGTGGATTTAATTTTTCATTAATCTTTGGAGTTTTTCTAATATAAAATGAAGCGACAGTATAATCTTTTCCCAAAACTCTAGTTGCAATTTCTTTAATGTGCTTATTTTCCAAAATTTTTGAAAAAATTGGTTTTTGTTCAATTATATCCCAGATCATATAACTGCCCGGTCTTACAAAATCCGCTTTATCTTTTTTACTCAGTTTATCGTCTTGCCCATAAGGATATTCTTTAAATATACTTTCTTTTGCATTTACTAAATCTCTTAATAAATCTTGATCAAAAATTGAATTCAGATTTACCATTCCATCTTTGTAAAGTGTTTTGATTTTTTCCTCACTTACCATAAATTTATTAATTAACTTTAATATTAAAATTATCCTTATAATATTTTCCTACTCCAATACTATCGGCTTTTTGAGTTGGATCATTACCTCTTATTGCCAAAAGATACTTTTGACACTCGCTCAAATTACCTTTTACTTTTTTACTCAAATATTTTTTATAATTAATTAATTGAGGTAATTTTCTATTTTTAATATTTATCATGATCATTTTTCTATCTTTGCCAGATTTATTTTGAGATCCTGCATGCCAAAGATTTAAATTTGCTACAACTATTGTTCCTGCTTTAACATTCATCATTTTTTCATTTTTATGTTTCTTCATTACATCAATATATTGTTCTGGCCATCCTAGTCTTTTATGTGACCCTGGTATTATTCTTAGTGCACCGTTAGAATAATTAGCATCATCAAGAAAAACAAAACATACAACTCCAGCAAATCGTTCTCTTTTTTTTTTTCTAGGCTTCCAGTCCATATGAATTCTTTGATTGCCAGAATTTTTTAAAGGATTTCTTAGATTTAGTCCTGCTACTTTTATGTCAGATTTTATAACTTCGTAAGCAGCATTCAAAATTTCAGGAATTGTTACCAAACTACCAAATATTGGATGTTTGTTTATCAGATTACCAAGTCTATTTGTTCCATTTTCAAAATGTTTTCCTTTTTTATAAAATTTTTCTTTCCCTTCCCAGCCGCCTTTTAATCCCTCTTTTAGAATTAATTTTTTTGCAACTTTTCTCATGAGTTTTACATTTTTTTTCATAAATGGAATTGATTTAAAAACTATATAGCCTTTATTCTTCAATTGACTCTTTTGCTGGATAGAAAGAGTCTTGGTTGAAATATCCATTTTTTTGAATAAAGACCTTGTATTTCTAATCGTCATCTTATTTTTTTTAAAAGAATATCAGGTTGATAATTTTTTTTTAGCTTAATTAACTTAAATCTTTTTTTATTTTTTTTAAAAAACTCATTCAAAGCTCTTCCTTCACCTGATTTTTTATTATTAAGGCCTTCATCAAAAGCGATATATCCATTCACAGATATTTTTTTATTCAACAATTCTAATATTTTTTTTACTGGCTCGTAGACATTACAATCAACATAAACAAAACTAAGTTTTTTAAATTTATGTAAATATTTTTCTAGATTAAGAATATCGTCGTTAATAATCTCTATTTTTTTAAATTTAAAAAAATTTATGATGAATTTAATGATTTTTGGATCACCAGCGTAAATTCCTTTTTTGCTTTTGCTTTTGTTAAAGCCGACTGGATTTGGAAAACCCATAAAATTATCAAAACCAAAAATTTTTCTCTTTTGGCCTATGAATTCTAAAATTTTTTTCATTGCAAAAAGATTATTTCCATTCCAAATTCCAAACTCAATAATATCACCCTTCACCTTTTTTAATTCTGTAAATAACTCTTGAAGTTTTAAAATTCTGTAAAAAGACTTATCTCCCATAAGCATTGCTTGGTTTTTAAAAATAAAGTTTTTATTGTTTATTTTTTTTCTTTTGATCAAACTAAGATATTTTCTAGATGATAGGGAGTTATTATAAAAGTTCATTATATGTTTTTTAAAATTAATTCTCTTGAATCTTTATCTTTTAAATTAAAAAATTTATCAGCATTTTCTTTAATATTATCATCATAGTGATTACAACTAGCACAAAGCCCTTTTTTTGGTGAGTAGGCAAAAAGATCTCTTCTTGCTTTCGATAAAATGTTGCTCGTATATATTTTAAAAATATCAATATTTTTTTTTAGATCTATCATTGAAATTTTTTTATCATATTCTTTATTGTAAAATATATGACAACATAATTGAGTTGACCCGTCGTAAGAGATTACAAATTCTCTAATTGGTTTTTCACAAGGTAGAGTTCTGTTTTTTTTTTTAAATTTTTCTAAAAGACCTCCTCTTGAATTTGCAATTTTTGGTGATGTCCAATCGGTACAAAAAACTTCACATAATAGTTTTCCCTCAAAAAAAGAGAAATTTAAATCTTTTAAATTTTTTTGATTTAGCTTATAGCCTATTTTTTTTGAAAATCTTTTAAGCTGTTCCTCTGCGTATTCTCTATTCCATTTTTTATTTTTTGGTGTGTGCATTGTTATAAGAATTTCCTTTAAGCCACTCTCATTTAATTTTTTTATATAATTTATATCCTTAATATAATCTCCATTACTGTTCAGACTAATAATAGAGCTGGGAAGATTTTTATTTATATAAGAAATATTCTTAAAAATATTTTTACTCGCCAATGGCTCGTTAAAAAGATTTAAACTAATCCTTTCGCTATAATTTATTTCTGACAATGATTTTACAATATTTTCTAATACTTCTTCTGACATTTCTAAGTTTTTATCTGATCTTTCCATCGTATAAATAGGACAATAATTGCAAGCTCTATTGCAATAATAAGATAATTCTAAACAAACCAATTCAACATAGTTTTTAAAAAGCTTTTTTTGATCATCTTGGCTTATTGGTGTTTTGTTTTCTTTTAAAAGTCTTAAATCAAAATTTTTTTTTTTGTTTAAAACTTTTCTTTCCCAATAATTTTTTTTGTAATTCTGATAAAAACTCATATTTTTTTTAAATTACTTCGAATTTTTTATCTAAATTGTTTTTAATTAGCAGTCTTAAATCTGACTTGGATAGAAATTTTCTGTTTTCGCCAGAATTATAATTGAAACCCTTTTTAACTTTTTTCAAATTAAATTTTTTCCGATAATATTCAAGGTATTTTTTTTTATTTGCAGGGAGAATAACGTAATATTTACCAATATCAATTGTGGAAAAACTATCACTAGAAGTAATCATTTCTTCATGAATTTTTTCACCTTGCCTAATTCCAGTGTATTCTAACTTGCAGTTGGGTCCAATGGCTTTTGCTAGCTCTAAAATTTTATAGGATGGTATTTTTGGAACAAATATTTCTCCTCCTAAGTTATTTTTAATAACAAATAATACCATTGATACACTTTCGTTTAGAGTTATATTGAATCTTGTCATTTCAGGATCTGTGATGCTTAATTTACCTTTTTTTGATTGGCTAATAAAAAAAGGTATGACAGAACCTCTTGATCCCATTACGTTACCATATCGAACAACTGAGAATGATAAGTTTTTAACGCCAGCGTAATTGTTTGCAGCTACAAACAGTTTATCACTACAAAGTTTCGTTGCACCATATAAATTTATTGGAGCTGCAGCTTTGTCAGTTGATAATGCTATAACTTTTTTTACTTTTTTTTCAATTGATGCTTCAATGATGTTTTGTGCGCCAATCACATTAGTTTGAATAAATTCCATTGGATTATATTCTGCTGTTGGGACCTGCTTTAAAGCAGCAGCATGTATAACAATATCTATATCCTGAAAAGCCCTCTGCAATCTAAACCTATCTCTTACATCTCCAATAAAATATCTAATCATTGGAAATTTTTTTTCTGAAAATTCTTTTGACATTTCAAATTGTTTCAATTCATCTCTGCTAAAGACGACCAGTTTTTTTATTTTTGGATAGCGTTTCAAAACATCTTTTATAAATGCTTTTCCAAAAGAACCCGTTCCACCAGTAATTAGAATAGACTTATTATTTAACATTTAGCCAACGCTCCGCACTCCACCTAAAGCTAATTTTGTATTTGGTGCACATATTGTTAATTTAATTGCTTAAAAAATGAATGTTGTTTCTTTTTTTAATTATTACCTTTTTATTTTCATTTGTTTCAGCAAATATCTTAGTTTTATTCGTTTCCAAAATTTTAAAAAAAATACTTCTTAATGGTCCATTTAAAAATTTAAAATTTTCTGATTTAAAATTGAGAAAAAAGCTTGATTTGAGCAAACCTTTTCTATCTTCAAAAGATTTACATAAATTTATAAAATTTTTAATTTCTTTTTGATTAAAAAAGGAGTTTTCTAAAAAATAATTTAGACCTTTTAGATATTTAAGCGATCTAATTTTTTGATAATTAAAATGTTTATTAAAACAAAAAATATAATTTCCAAGAAGATTTTTTGTTCTAAATTTTTTGTTGCTTTTAAAAATGATTTTTGGAAAATAAAATTCGGTCATTTCAGAGCTATTGTTCACTATTGAGTCTTTAAAAATTGATATTTGATTAGGATTTATTTTGGCAACGATCCACATTTTATTTCCTTTTATTTTGAATTTCTCTTAACTCCTTAGCTAATTCGTCATATTCTTTAATTTTTAATTTCATAAAATTAATTGTTAATTTAGTTTTTTCTGAGATTCCTTTTGGGGTTAACAAATAAACATAACCAAGTTTATTTTTATTTTGTCTAAAATTTTTTACTTTTATTAAACCTTTATTTTTTAAAGCTGCTAAACAATAATTTAGTTTTCCAAGACTAAATCCTAATTTGTCAGCAAGTTCCCTTTGAGAGTACTCCGGGTTAAGATTTAATTTCCTTAATAAATTTAGTTCATCCTGTTTAAATTTCATGAAAACTTTATATAGATTTGTTCAATTGTTGTACAGTAAAATGTTCATAATTTGAACAAATAAAATTAATTGATTAGTCCTTTTTTATTGCCACTTTTTGGTAATATTGTTTTCAGTCAGAAAAGATTTAATAATTTTGTTATCCTCATCATGGTAAAAAATTTTGTCTTTATATTTGTTTATTTCCTGTAACCAACTTTCTTCATTTACATTAATCAAATAATTTAAAATTCTCTCAACTTCATTTATAGAATTCGAATTAGTATAAAATTTTCCCTTTTTTGCTGAGTTTAGCGGCCAGCAAAAGTCAGACCCTTTGATAAAGTCACCTGAAAAGAAAGAAACTTTTTTTTCTCTTGCTAAAGCCTCATATCCAAATGTTGACATTGGATTAATGCAAACTTCAAAATTATCAATTATTTTATAACTATAGTATAAATCTTTTTTAGGGAAAAAATTAAAATTGTCATCTATAAAAATTGATTCGAAAAATTTTTTCTCAAGTTCTGGATTAGGGCTAGAACCAATGATATTCAATCTAATATTATTTTTTTTACAAAAGATATTTACGTTTCCTAGTAAAGTCTTTACGAATTCAACAAGCTCTATTTCCCAAAATTTATATCTTTTTTTTAATTTTTCATAATTAGTATATTGCAACGTATCTAAAAAAATATCTGACATACGTGATATGTAGCACAATGAACCTTTCTGAAAATTTTTAGAAACTCTAAAAAAATTATTTTTACAAGAGCCTATTATTTTATAGTTTCCTTTGATGAATTTTCCTATAGTATTCGCATAACAACTATTAAAAGTAAAATAATGATCAACATAATATACTTCTAATTTTTTTCCTGATTTCTCCAATTCTTCTAGAATATCTCCAGTTACAAATCTTGTTCCATTTTGAATTGATATAAACTTAATTTGATTAAAATTTTTTTTAATCTTATAAAAACTCAAATTATTATCTACAAATGTAAATACAAACGCTGGATTAATCAATTTAATCATCATGCTAAAGTAATTTACGTAATTTATTTTTTTTAAAGAAAAAATTAATTTATAAATAATATATATATTTATAACTTTGTAAGAAGTATCTAGTGTTAAATACTCATCCTGTTCAAAAAAATCTGAAATGTAGATCTCGCTTCTTGAGTCAAATATAACTATTTTTTTTCTCTCTGGCTTTTTTAAAATAAATTGAGCTTTTTTTAAAATTTTTAATATTTTTAAGATTTTTTTCATAAAAGTTATATTTATATTACTAAACACATAAAGTGGAACATTTCAAATTTTACTGTACAAAAATTGAACAATAATATACATAATTCTTATGAGTTTAAAATTTGAACAAAAACTTATTGATCAACTTTCTATACTAAAAAAAAACTATAACTTGGTAGGCATAAAATCAGAAACAGAGGCAGAGGGAAGTTCTTACTCTGACATTGCAAGAATTAGAAGCATCACCAACAAATTAGGGATTAAATTATTTGTCAAAATTGGAGGCGTTGAAGCTCTAAACGATATTTATAATTGTATTGAATTATCAGTTGATGGGATAATAGCTCCGATGGTTGAAACAAAATTCGGTGCAAAAAAATTTACAGATATTATTGATAAATTAAAATTAAATAAAAACCCCCATCTCAGTATTAATATTGAAACTCAAAATGGAATAAATAATTTTAAAGAAATTATTAAAATTATTTCAAAAAAAATAAATAACATTACTATTGGAAGAAGTGATTTATCCTCAAGTTATTTCAATAAAAGTGTTTTCCCTAATAGCAACTTTATATTAAAGAAAATAAAATATATTAGCCAACTTGCCTCGAAACATCGTTTGACTACTACGGTTGGTGGAAGTGTTAATGCCGAAACTATAAAACTTTATTCTAGAGAAAAAAATCTAGATAAATACTTAACAAAAATTGAGACCAGAAAAGTAATGTTACCAACAAACTCTTTCTTAAAAAAAAAATATGCTCTTGAAAATGCATTAAAATTTGAGGAAATCTATATTCTTCAAAAAAAAGAGTTATATGATTTGAAATTATCTTCTGAGATACTAAGGTTATCAAACTTGAGCACTAGAAAATGAAAAAATTAATTTGCGTAATACCTGCCCTCGAAAAAAATGATTATTCCAGTAATGGTGATCTTATAAAATGGGGTGGGACAACTCTTCTAGAATGGAAAATTTCTCAGGTATTAAAAGTTAAAAAACTAGAAAGAATAATTGTCACAACTCCGAGTAGAAAAATTAAATTACTTCTTAAAAATTATAATGTAGATGTCCTTGATAGAAAACCGAATTTACCTTTAAACAAACTTTATAAATTCATTGGTAAGAAATTTAAAGATAAAAAAATTCTATGGCTTAACCCAACTGCTCCATTTTTATCAGAAAAGATAATAAATAAAATAATAGAAAACTATATAAAAAACTCTAAAAAATTTGATAGTTCTTTTACTTGCACAGAATTAAAAGAATTTTTGTTTTTAAATGGAAAATCATTGAATTTTAATTCAAATAAAAAAGCTATCTCAAGAAAAAAACTACCAAAAATTTTTCAGTCTAGTAATGGAGCCTATATTGTTGATGCCAATCATTTGGAAAAACAGGAAACCTTATATGGAAAAAAACCTATTAGATATGTGATACCATGGTTAGAATCATTAGAAATAAAATCTTTATCAGAAGTTGAAAACTATAAATTTTTCATTTCAAAGTACGTTAAAGAAAACATTTAAAATGAAAAAATATTTGATTACTGGTGGCTGTGGTTTTATCGGCCAACACTTAATAAAAAAACTATTAAAGAAAAAATGTATTATAGATGTTGTAGACTTACCAACAAAAAAGAATTTAGTTCGTTCAAAATATATCAATTTTTTTAAAGGTGATATTTCCAATAAAAATATATTTAAAAAATTGAAGAGAAAATATGATGTAGCTTTTCACCTAGCCGCTCAAACTTCAGGCCGCCTAAGTGAAGTTTATTCAAAAAAAGATATTTATTCTAATGTGGTTGGGAGTTTAAATTTTTGTGAATGGGCAAAATCAAAAAAACCTAAAAGAGTGGTGTTTACATCATCAATGTCAGTGTATGGTAAAATAGCTAATAAAGCTAAAGAAAATGAAAATTGTAAACCTATTTCAATTTACGGTTTATCAAAACTTTATTCGGAAAAACTGTTTGAAAGATTAAAAAAATATAAAATTAAAGTTACAATTTTCAGACTTTTTAATATTTATGGACCTGGTCAAGATTTAAAAAATTTATATCAAGGAATGTTTTCAATTTATTTAGCTCAAGCTTTAAAAAAAAATAAAATAGAAGTAACAGGGAGCTTAAATAGATACAGAGATTTTGTTTATATTTCTGACACAATAGATGCCTTGTTAATTAATCCAAAAAAAAAAGGGAACTGGTTAATGAATTTAGGATTAGGAAAAAAATATAAAGTTAAAGATGTTATTAATATAATTCTTAGAGAATTAGGGAATAAAAAAATCAAAATTATAAAAAAAAATTCATTTTCAGAAGATACATGGGGGTCATATGCAAATAACTATAAATTAATATCTGAGGGATGGAAGCCACAATACGACCTGATAACGGGTGCAAGAAGAACAATATATGAAATTGAAAAAAAAAAATAACTTAATTACTGCAGTATTGACAGGAAAAGGTGGAAGTAAATTAAAAGATAAAAATATTTTAAAATTTTTCGGCAGACCTTTATTAAGTTACCCCTGCAAAGCAGCAAAAAAAGTAAACTTGATAGACAATTTTTTTGTCTCAAGTGAAAATAAAAAAATATTACAAACAGCAAACAAATATGGATATACGAAGATCGTAAGGCCTTCAAAATTATCAAAAAAAAATTCTTTACATAAAGATGTATTAATTCATGTATTGAAAGAATTAAAAAAAAGGAAAATTTTTCCTAAAGTTTTAATTGTTTTACTTGCAAATTCAGCAACAATAAAAACAGCTTGGATTACTAAAGCTATTAAATTAATTCTTAACAATCCAAGTGCTACGGCTTGTGTTCCAGTAGTAGAAAATAATGATCACCACCCATTTAGAGCAAAAAAATTAGAACATAAATATTTAAAATCTTTTTTTAAATTTAAAAAAAAAATATCTTCAAATAGACAAGATTTAGAAAGAAATTTTTTTTTATGTCATAATTTCTGGGTTGTTAAGACAAAGGCTATAACAGGAAAAAAAGGTGAACCGCCTTGGGATTTTTTAGGAAATAAAGTTTTGCCTTTAGTTATTGATAGCTCAATAGATATTCATGATGAAAATGATATTGTATTAACTAAAGAGTGGATAAAAAAAAACTTAACTCTTTAAAAGTATAGAGGCCTGACCGTCTTCTGAAAAAGCAATAAACTCATATTCATTTTCATTAAACACTTCTGTTAACGCTTTGTACTCATTTTTCCAGCCTTGAACATGATGTATTTGATCAAAAAGAATTACTGCACTCTTTGATAAAAAAGGTTTAATTTTTTTTAATGCAAACTTTGTAACGTCGTAAATATCTAGGTCAAAATGTACAAAGGAAATTTTTAAGTCTTTATTCTTTTTTATAAAATTATCCAATGTTTCAAAAATGTTTCCCTCAATAATTTCTACATTTTCTGGAAATTTTGGCCTGTCTTTTTTTTCTAATGAAAATTGTCCTTTGGCAAAGGCTGTACCTTTCCAGTCAGAACTTAAACCTTCAAAACTATCAAAACAAAAAATTTTTTTATCAATCTGTAATAAAATCTTTGAAAATAGTTTAGTACTTTGTCCTTTGAAAACCCCAAATTCTAAAAAATAAGGGTTTTTGTTTGTTGAATTTAATGAAATGGCTTTTTTCAGCGAGTACGTTCTTATCTTTTCTCCGTATTCAAGATTTTCTCTTTTGAATAGCATTGAGCTACTAAAGTATTTTTTAAAAGTATTATAGGACTCCTGACCTTCTTCATGAATATATTGGTCGATTGGATTAAATCTTTTTTTTCTAAAATAACTTTCAAAAAAATACGATCCAAATGCTCTAAAAAAGTTTTTTATTAAATTTTTCACAATAAAATATTTCTATACTTTTTTTTTAGTATTGGTAAGAACTAATTTAGCGTATAAATTATCACTTTAATGACAAAATCAAAAAAAATTGTATTTTCAGTTATATTAACAATTATAATTTTATTAATTTTTGAATTATTTTCTTTTTCATTATTCAAATTATTAAATTATGATAAAAAATTTAATCTTTATTCAGAAAAAAGAAAATCAAGTCTAGGTTATAAATATTACAGCAATGTAGGACTTGCCTTACCAAAACCAGAACTTGAGGTAATTCATTATACTAAAGAATTTGTAGATAAATTCAAAACTAAAGATGTTTTAAATTTAGGTTTTGGTTTATTTGATGATGGAATAAATTTAGAAAAAAAAAAATTTGCAGTAGCAATTGGTGATTCTTTCACAAGAGGGGTTGGTTCAGGCAATAATTTAAAAAATGGTTGGGTCGAATTAGTAGAAAACGAACTTAATGATTACGATATATTAAATTTAGGAAATCTAGGAAGATCTGTAATTGATCAAAAATATGGTTATGACTTACTTAAAGAAAATATAAAACATGAATTAATTATTTATAATTTTTTCACTGGTGGGGATTATTATGAAAATACTGCTGATAATTCTGCTTCATTCTTTCTAAATAAAAAAATTAAAGAAGATAAACTGAACAATGATCAAATTTATAAACTAGTAAAAAATTTACAAATCTACCATGGGTACGATCCATCCATGGAATATCTTCTAGATGCAAAATATCGATTATTTAGTTTATGGCTTTTAGTCAAAATTAGTTTAGTCACAAATATAGACAGTTTAATACCTAAAAATTTATTTCCTGAAATTTATTATAAGCCTTATAAAGATTTTAATGCATATCAAGAAACTAGAATGGGCAATGTCTCGGATGAAATATATGAACTGGGTAAAGAGGTGTATAAAAACTCTCAAAGTTTAAAAATAGATAATAGAGTTTTTCATATAAGTAAAGTTTATCAAAATAAAAATTTAGCGAATAAAATAGTTGATAATTCTGTGCAACAAATTAAAAAATTCATAGATCAATCATTAAAAGAAAACAAAAAATTTATACTTATTATTCACCCATCACAAAATGATATTTATAATGAGGTATTAAATAAAAAAATCTCAATTGATTATGGTCATATGAGAGAAAGAATGATTCAAAGTCTAAAGTCTGAAGTTCCAATTTTAGATTTAACTTTAAAAATTAAAGAAATGCTCTCAGAAAATAAAAATCTAAAGTTTTTTTGGGAAGAAGATGGTCACTACACACCAGATGGGTACAAGTTTGTATCTAAACAAATTTCTAAGTTTTTAAATGAGCTTTAAAAAATGATCGTTCAATGATTTAATTCTTTCTTTGCTAACTCCAAGTTTTAAAAGTTGATTGTTAATTGATAAAACATCCTTTAGGTTATAATTACATATTAAAAAATTTGAATTTTTAATTTTCTTATAGTTTTTATTTAGGAATTTAAAATTCTTAATTTTTATTCCTTTTATAATTTGATTATTATAAGCTTGATTATTATCAATAATCATTTTTGGTTTTATATCCAATAAAATAAGTTGATCTAAAATTGACCTACCGACATAACCAGCGCAAAATAAAATTATGTTTTGATTATATTCTTTTAGAAATTTTTGATTGATATAAAATAACTTTTTAAAATCACTTGAATAAATAAAAATTTTAAATAATTTTATCTTATTCATAATATACTTATTTTCATTTAATAAATATTTATTTCTTTTTATTATTTTTTCAATTTTTTTGTTTTCTTTTTTTGTACAGGCTAAAATATTTGTTGCAAAATCAGTCGTACAAATTCTTATGATATCGTAAAAAAGTTTTTTTACATCTTTCCTGAATTTTTTTTTATTAGAGGATACGAGTTGTAACAGATTGATTATTGTTAATAACCTCGAATATGAAGAAACGAAACCATTTAATTTTCCAAGAGATAAAATTTTATGAACCCTATAATTATAAAAACAGCGATCAATAACTTTAAACTTTTTGATTAATAAAGATAAATTGAAATTAAATAACCAGTCTTCATTTTGATTTGTATTTTTAAAAAAAATTTTATGTTTCATTAAAAATTCTTTTTTGATCGAAAGAGACCATATATTCCATCGGGTAAAGCTTGTGATCGTTTGATTAAGTTGACGAGAAAAACTAAATTTTTTTTTATTATACAAACAAGATTTTGCAATGATTTTTTTGTCTAAATTATTAAAAACCTTATGATTAAACAGGAATAGCTCATTTCCTTCATACAGATCAATTTTTTTAATCATTATCTTCAAGAAATTTTTAGAGTAGAAGTCATCTGAGTCACAAAAGGAAACATATTTTCCATTAGATTTTTTTATTCCTAGATTTCGACAATATGAAACCCCTCTATTTTTTTTTAGTGCTATTAATTGAAAAAAAGTGAATTTTTTTTTCCATTTTTTTAAAATTTTTATAGTGTTGTCACTCGAATTATCATCAATGACTACTATCTCGTGCTTACCATTATTTTTTAAAAAGAGACTTTTAAAACAATCGTTTAGGTATTTTGAACTATTATATGTACAAATAATAATTGATAAATTGACTCTGGCTTGAAATTTATTCATTTGAAGGACCATAGCTTAAAACCCTTAGGCTTTATTATTAAAATAATCAATATTTAAAGCAAATTTATCTCTCTGTGATATATATGTCGTTTAAAAAATGAATTTATTCGATAATTGAAAAATTTATTTTGAATTCAACTTAGAAAGTGAACAAAGTAGAAAAGCTGTAAAAAATTTATTAAGTTAAAGAAAACTATTTATTTATAAAATAAAAATATAATAATATAAATAAAGACAATAACGGCCATGAATAATTATATTGAAGATTTAAAACAAGAAATTATCCGTGATAAAAAACCAGTTGTACTATTTGGTGCAGGGGATATAGGAGAAATGTGTGATTTTTCATTTCAACAACATAATATAAAAGTTGATTTTTTTTGCGACTCTTCTGAAGAAAAACAAGGAAAAATTTTTTGCAATAAAAAAGTTATTTGTCCGAGTGAACTAGACAAATACGGAAAAGACGTAAAAATATTTATTTCTAATAACTATTATCCTTTATTAAAAAAAGAATTGAGGGAGAAAGGTTTTACAAATATTTACAATTGTTCAGAATTTCTTAAAAAGACTGATTTCTCTAAGTCAAAACTTAAATTGCAACCACTCAAAATTGAAAGATGGGTTGAGTTTTATAACAGTATGATTATGAAAGAAGATTTTTTAGAAAAAGGCTTGCTTCATATTAAATCTCTTGATGTGCAAGTAACAGAAAAATGTTCACTTAATTGTAAAGATTGTTCAAATCTAATGCAATATTACTCAAAAGTTAAAGATAGTGATTATAATATTATGGTTAAATCAATTGATCGCTTTATGAAGTGTGTAGACAATATTTATGAATTTAGGGTATTAGGTGGTGATCCATTTATGAATAAAGAAATGCATAAAGTAATAAATTATTTATCTGATTACGATAAGGTAAAAAAAATAGCTATTTACACTAATGCACGGTTTTTACCAAAAGGTGAGAACTTTGAGTGTCTCAAAAATCCAAAAGTAGTACTTGATATTTCTGATTATATACTGATCGATAAATCAAAAAGAAAAGCAGATGAGTTGATAGAACAATTAGAAAAAAATAAAATTAACTATACTGTTGCGCGTATGGATACTTGGACTGACTCGGGGAGAATACTCCCTTATCAAGAAAGATCTAAAAAAGAATTAAAAAGAGTGTTTAATTATTGTTGCAACAGTGACATTTTAAGTTTGCTTCACGGAAAATTATACAGATGCCCTTTTTCTGCTAATGGGACTAACCTAAAAGCTATACCATTAGAAAAATCAGATGTTGTTGATTTAAGTGATGAAAGTATATCTATAGAAAAATTGAAAATAATGATTAAAAATCTCGCTTTTGAAAAGGATTACTTAATGGCTTGTAATTTTTGTAATGGCAGAGATTACACTACAAAGAATATTAAAGCTGCAGAACAATCAATTAAAAAAATTACATTTAAACAATATCAATAAATACAAAAAAATTTTTTTCAGTGCATAAATCAAGCCAATTGAGCTATTAGTACTGGTCAGCTACACGCGTTACCGCGCTTCCACACCCAGCCTATCAACGTAGT
>MDSZ01209299.1_pt1 | contig 27313 bp, 18 predicted proteins | sample 811201 | NCBI WGS metagenome assembly MDSZ01 (sample SAMN05326647, study PRJNA326480) | marine metagenome | isolation source: seawater | place: Indian Ocean: North | collected 2010 | reverse complement strand
TTTTTTTGCTTCTTTTTTAAAAACGAAGAAGGAAGAAAATACACGAGACGCAAAAACAAAAGGCTTTGATCGAAACAAGGCGTCGTTCTTTTGCTTTTACACACTCGCGCTCCATCGCAAAGGATACCAAAATACTACTAAGGACAAAGCGCCTCGCACTCCCAAACCGAAGAATACTACTCATCATGTCGACGACGACGACGACAATGGCACGACCGACGACGACGACGACGACGACAAAAGCGACGTACGCGGAGAAAGCGAAACGAGGAATACACCACCACCACCTCGCCGGAGAAGAAGAAGAAGAAAAGAACGGAGAAGAGGACAAAAAAAATAAGCGTTTTTCAGTGGGTTCCTCCGACGCGACGGCGGCGACGACGAGGATGTCGACGACGACGACGACGACGAGAGAAGGAGACGAAGAAGACGACGAGGAGGAAGGAGATGAGAGAACCGCCGGTGTCGCCGCGCTCGCGGAGAAGATGAAGAAAGAAACGCGCGTGAAAGACGAGGACGAAGGAGAAAGAGGAGGAGGAGAAGAAGAAGAAGAAGAAGAAGAAGATACGACTGCCGCGTGCGGAGAAAACAACGACGAAGATGAAGTGAACCTTCTCGCGGCAAAAATGCTCGGAGATACACACTACGCGTACGGGTCGTTTGGGTACGGGTATTACACGCCGTTGCCAGATGGAACGGCTATATTCACGCCGGCGTTTGTGCCTCCGCCGGTGCCGTGGGGATACGAACACCAACATCAACACGGCGGGATGGCGTCGCCGACGACAGGAGAGGGCGAACCGTTGCAACAATACGTTCCAATGATGATGACGCCGTCGTCGGAAGTGCCGCATCAGCATTCTTACTATCAACAACAACAACAACAACAACAACAACAACAACAACCGTATGAAGAAGCGGAAGAAGAGCAACTTGAAAAACAATACTATTCGCCAACACCGTCAGAATTCAGCGGAAATAGTATAATGCGCGATATTGCGTCCGCGGAACAACACTTCACCTCATTCGTCGGAGAAGCAACCGCTGCAACGTTTTCAAGCATTGCGTTACCTCCGATGTCACAACGAGACGCCGCCAGGGCTGGAAAATTGAGGACGCAAAACGGAAACGGCACGAACACCAACAAGAAACAACACCATCAAACAAACTATCAAGAGACTACAAAAAGAAAACCGATGATTAACTACGGTCGGGGAAACAGCTTCTTGTCGCTCGGCGAGTCTGTACGCGGTCCGCGATTTCGTAACCCGGAAAGAATATTATCTCTCGGGAGTCCATATAAGAGCTTACACGAGAAGCTCATAAATCCAAATCCGCACGAAATCTTCGCTGGCATCGACTGGTCGGCGTGCAAAGGATTCGTTTGCAAGTCCTTCAGCGAAGATGATATTCATAAATCGATCAAATACGGTAAGTGGAGTTCAACGCCGAGAGGGAACACGAAATTATCCGAAGCATTTCAACAACAACAACAAATTCACCTCAGCCGAAACGGCGGCACCTTCTCGCACGCGAGAAGAGCGCGAGGAGGAGGCTTGTCATCAATTAATAGTTGTAGCAAAGGAAGCGACGATGTTAACGATGCCTTGAACGAGAACAGATCTATCGCCATTAACGATAAGAACGAAACAGTGTTATCGCCGACGCTCAAAACTGCAGCGAAGAGTGAGAAGAAGATACCGCAAAGAATATTCCTTCTCTTCTCCGTAAACGCGAGCGGCTACTTCTCTGGCGTCGCGGAGATGACTTCCGACGTCGATTTCAATAAGAACGAAACCTTTTGGCAACGGGAAGGTAAATTCAACGGTTCGTTTGATGTCGAATGGCTCGTCGCAAAAGACGTCCCGTTCCACGTGTTTGGCAGACACTTGCGCATTGTCGACGATCGAAAAATAGACAAAGGAGAAACGAAAAGAGTAACGCATAGTCGAGACGCGCAATACGTCACTCCGACCGTCTTGCGTCAGTGCATCGAATTGATGTTGGCGTATCCAAGTGACAACAGTCTCGTGAAAGATTTCGAATTTTACGATGAGCGAGAAAGAACGAGATGCGAATCTCGAGAACGCAACAGCGCCAGAGCGTCAACGTCAGATTGTCGAGAACAACAACACCATCGAACACCGGTACCGGTCTCACTTCCGAAACCGCAAAATGTGAATATCAAAACGCCAGCCAACAAAACTCAGCCCCAACGTTCGAGCAGCGAGTCTACCAAAACCAAAACCAAAACCACGACGACGACCATGGTCGTTTCGTAAAAAGGGAGAAATGTTGATGACGGCGGCGACGCCGCCACCGTTGCTGGAATGCAAGCGCACGTGTATATAAAGAAACGTAGAGAGAGAGAGATAAATACATATATATATATGTATATATATATATAAACAGAGAGTATGCGGAGAAACAGGGACGCACAGAGAGAGAAAAAGAGAAAGAAAGAGAGACAGAGAGACAGAGAGGCGCGGGTGATGCGCGACCCCGCGCGCGTCTGCCGTTTTTAATGCACCACTCATTTTACTTAAAATTTTTCTATGAACACACGAAAATTGACGCCGCATATTTTTTCCCGAATTTTCTCGTCGATACGCGCTCGCGGCGTGCCGAACATGCCGCGCCGGAAGAAGGGCAAAAGCAGGGACGCCAAAGGGCCGCAGCTCCCGAGGTACGTTCGAGAGCAGTTAGCCGTCCGAGAAGAGCGCGACGACGTCGCGTCTGGCTTCGAGAATGCAGATTTCCATTTTGGTCGACGACGAAGCGCCGGCGGCGACGGCGATGAGAACGAGGACGACGACGAGGACGAGGGCGCGTTCGGGCGGGGCAATAGGGGCGGAAAAGCCTCCTCCACCGTGACCCCCGGGATGTCCAGAAAACAAAAGAGACGAGAGATAAAACACGAGAAGAAGATGAACAAGAAGAGACGGTTCGAGATGCAGGCGAGGAAGAAGGAACTTAATTTGGTGACACCTTCTTGGAACGAGACGCGCAAGACTGCCAAGACCAAGACCAAGACCAAGACGAAAAATGTCGCGAACGATGACGGAGAAAATGCCGCGACAAAGGCGACGAAGGGGAAGAAGAGGCAGAAAAACACAGACGAGGCCCACGAGAAGGGAAAGAAGACGAAAGAAAAGAAGACGAACATCGCCATGCGACAAAGCTTACTCGACGCGTATAAAGAAGACGAGTTCAACGCGAAACAGTTGGAGAAGAAGATGGGAAAGAAGAAGATAGATGACGGTTTAGATTTGTTTATGGAAGGGCTACCGGGGTTGGAGCTGCTAGGTGGTGATCGTGGAAGCGACGAGGCGGAGGAAGAAGATTCGGACGATATGAGCGAGGAGAAGGAAGAGTACTCTTCGTCATCGGAGGAAGACGAAGAAGAGGAACTAGAGATGGTGTCGTCCGAGGAGGAGGAAGACGAAGAAGAGAACGACGAGGCAAAAGATGCGATAGAAGCCGCGCATGCGAACTTTAAACCGTCAGCGACGAAGTATGTCCCCCCGGCTCAGCGCGCCGCGATGAAAGTGGTAGAAAGTACAGCCGCGAAAAACAATAACAAAAATAAAAGCAATAACACCAGAGACATCGACGCCCCTTCCTTCGAAACGCAAAGAAGAATCATACGTGGTTTGCTAAATCGTCTCGGTGAAGCGAACGTCCCGAATATCGTGGCTGAAATATCCGCCGTCGCGAGAGAGCACCCGCGGAAAACCGTTGGCGATTGCGTCAGCGAAGAACTCGTGCATAAAGCGCTCGCAGAAGGACCAAAAGCCTCGGAGAATTATTGCGCGGCGATTGCGTGCTTAGTCGCGGGATGTAGCGGTGAGGTTGGACCAGAGTTTGCCGCTCGATTCGCAGCAAATTTGTGCGAACGATTTGAGCGCGAACGACAGAACGAAGAGTCTTCTAGACCGGCGTCGAATTTAGCCTTGTGTTTAGCGAAGCTGTACAACATCGGTCTGTTCCCAAGTTCAGTCGTCTATGGGTGCTTGGTTTCTTTGGCGAAGACGCTCTCAGAAATGGATTCTGGATTGACGCTTACAATTTTGAAAATATCTGGAGGGAAACTTCGCGGTGAAGACCCGGTGGGTATGAAATCATACATCGACGTGTTGAGCGAAACGGCTCGAGCGTTGAAAAGTAAAAACGGAGCAGCCGAAGGTGGTGGTGGATTATCGAAACGCGCACGTTTAACGTTAGAGCTCGTTCTAGACTTGAAGAACAACAAGATTTCAAAATCTGAAAGCGACGCTTCGGGTAAAGACCAATATGGCATACCAATAGCGTTATCGAGGTGGATCAAAACGGCCAATCGCGTTGGCGAAGTCATCGTTGCCTTGCGATCGCTCACGTACGACATACTTACCGACGACGCTTTAGAAAAAACAGGTAACTGGTGGTTACCCGAAGCCGCTGGAACGGAAGAGTGGTTCAAGAAACGTAACGCCGAAAGGAGCAATGCAAACAACGACGACAACGATAACGAAGCGCAACTTTTGCTATTGGCGAAAAAGATGCGTATGAATACCGAAACCAGACGCGCAATATTTTGCGTCGTTATGTCCTCGGAAGATTACGCGGATTGTCTCGAAAGATTACTCAAACTTCCACTCAGTGGCCAAGGTGATCGTGAAATTGTCCGCGTCATCCTCGAATGTTGTTTGCAAGAAAAAGCGTTCAACCCGTTCTACGCCGTCTTGACCTCCAAACTCGTCGAACGACAAAAGCGACACCGATTAACGTTACGTTTGTGCATTCAAGACCAACTGAAAGAAATCAAATCTGGTGAAAACGAAGAAACTTCATCCGTACGTCGCGTGGCCAACCTCGCCAAGTTCTTCGCACACATCGTTGCCTCCAACGCGCTCAGCACGAACGCCTTACGAATCTTGGAGATGAGCGAATTTGAAAACATGAACAGTCGGATCAACCTCTTCAATCGCTTATTCTGTCGAGCGATACTCGAAGACCGCCAACGAACCGCTAAAATTGACATCCTTTTCGCAAAACTTCGAGAGAAGAAAGAATACAACGATCTTGCTCGTGATTTTGTGAGAACCTTCACCTCTCGAGAGATCTTACGAGGCGTGGAGGACGAAGCCGCGCGCAAACGCATCACCGGAAGAAGTTTGGCCTTGAAACGAGTGATTATTGACGGGGTATGTGGGAACAGAGGAGGAGATGCTGACATCGACAGAAATGGAGGATTGATGAATCTCACCAATAACAGCAACAGGAGAATGATGTAGATGTAGAGATGTGTACTCGCTAGGTAGTAGTACTTAGATTTTTTTTAGCTTTTTACAACTGCTCAAAGAGTTCAATAAAAATAATATGTTTCTTCGTTCCAAAAATTCGCCGCATAAAAAAAACGAAGAACGACAACGAAAAGAAATGTCTCGCGTCGTGTCGCGCTTTTCACAGCTTCGCGCGAGGCTGACATCGGCAACGACCGCGTCGCCGTCATCGTCGCCATCGTCGCGTGGTGGTACCTTTGGCGTTCCTCGATTCGCGACGTCGTCGTCTTTCCACGCGCGCGGGGTGGTACCATCCTTTTTTGCTCCCTCCTCAGTGCTTCGAGGAAAAAACGCATCGGCATTCGATCGACCGTTTACGACGTCGAGCGCGCGTTTACGAAGCGCTACTAGCGAGAAGGATGCCGAGGAAGGCGGGGGGCGTGGTGGTGCAGACGCGGAGAACGCGGACGGCAGCAACGCTTCGAACGGAGAAGGGGACGGCGAAGGAATGAAAGTGGGAGCGACGGATGCGCCGAAGAAGAACAAACGCCTGACGAGGAAAGAAAAAGGTTCGTACGCCGGGATGTTGACTGAAATCGATTCGTACGAGTCGCACGAGTTACACGGAACGAACTTGTACGACACGAGAGAACACATTGGTTTAGAGGAAAACCGGGATAAAGTTTTGAACGAGCTGTTAGAGAGGATCGAGAAGATTACGAGTTCGGAGGAGTACAAGGAACGGTGGGCGCAAGAGATGGCGGAAATAGAGGAAGAGAAGAAGAACGGTTCGGAGAGGATATTGGAGTGGGAGACGAATTTGGTTTTAGAGGCTGGAGGGACGCAAGATCATGGTTTAAATAAGAAGGTCAGTTTGAAAGTGAACGTGGATTCTTTGAAAGAGGAGACAGGGCTGTCCGAGGAGGCTATGGAGTACATCAAAGCTATTTGCGGGAAGCGGTTTTTGAAGAAGACGAACGAAATTCGAATCGTGTGTAGAAGGTACTTGGATAGAGAACACAACAGACAATGGTGTTTGAGAGCGTTGTATGAGTTGATAGAAGAAGGGCAAAAGGAATACCCGAGTAGTGGGTTTAAGAGAGATGATATCATAGAGTTGAACGCGAAGCGACGGAGCGAACTCGGGGATTCGGCGACATACGTATCTCAGAACTAAAAGAAACCATGATGATAGATGCGCGTATATAAAATCCGTAGTTCAAATTGTCTTCAACTTTGTCTGAAAGTTGTCTTTGCCGCAATATATATATATATATATATATATATATTCGCACGAGTATCCATTATAGTCTTTTCTGTATAGTCTTGTATAGCAGATGATAATATTAAAACAACACATTTTTACCTTTCTCTTTTATCGCACATATGCATATAAAAAGACACATATCATTTCATATCAATAATAATAATAATAATTTGATAGCGGCAGTACTTTACGCCGCCTTCTTTTCAGCATATTTAGCCTTGATGATGCCGTATGCCGACGCGCCAGCAATGGCAATCGCAGAGCCAACTGCCGTTTGAGTGGAAATCTTGTTTCCAAACGCCAAGATGGAAAACCCAATCACAAAGATTCTCTTACCAACGTTACCGACGGCGTGCGTGACTGGTTCAACCTTGCCCAACGCTTGGTATGCGACTTGGTTGTACATGTGATAGTAGAAACCGACCGACAACAAAGCCATGACGAAATCTTTTTGCCCTTTAAGGGCAATGGCGCTCGAGATGCCGGCCGCCACGGTGGAGCCTTCAAAGAACAACGCGAACGGAATGCAGAAGAGCAACGAGACAATCGTCACGTAATTATACAAGTTGAGCGGAGTCATTTCAGACATAAGCTTCTTACTAAAGATCGCTCTCGCCGCGAACGCAACGTTCGATGACATCGCGGTGAGAAAACCCAACCACGTGAAGGACAATTCTGTCGCCGAGGCGAGTGCGACGCCGCCAATGACTGGAATCAAAGCAAGGTACACCGGCAACGGGTAGACCGTACCAGAGACTAAATAAACGCCGACCGCTGAAAATACCGGTTCTAACGTTTTCACGGTGTGCGTGAACGAAACCGCGACGGTGGCAAACGACACGTTCGACAAGCAGTGTCCAAACGCGTGCAAAAACGCCGGCAACGTCAACGCCTTCAAAAACTCCTGCGAAGGCTTTTCAAACTTGACTAGTTTCGTCGTCCAGAAGAACGTCATGATGAGCAAACCAACGCCCAAGTGCACGCAAGACACGAACCACGGGAACGGAAAGTAGTTGTAGATGGTCTTATTGATGATGTTGAACTGGACGTTGAGAAAGTACCACGCGGCAAAGTAAAAGGCGGTTTCCGCTGCCGGAAACTTTTCTTTGAACTCAGATAACGCAGATGCCCTGTTTTATAGTTCGCGCGCGTAAAATAAGAAGATGTCGTCAGTGAAACTCGCGATATGCGCGGGGTGTGGAGAAGACGCGAATCGCAGTTCGCGCGCACGGTCGCTTTGCGCGCACGGCGAACGCATCCATCGTCAGTCTCCTTTCCGAAATTCTCGTTAGAAGAGACACAAACGAGGGCAAACGGAATAAATGGCCTCATCGCCGACAAAAACCAAAAAGTGCGCTTCCGAAATCGTACCTCGCCCCGGTCGCTTTGGTCTTCAAAGATCGTCTCGACGCTTTCTCTCTCTTCAAAATATCCCTCTTGAAACTCTCGGACCCTCGAATGGCGCGAGACTCTCTCGCGGAGGGCGCGGAGAGCGCGGACGCTTTAGGCGTACATTTATCCATTCTCGGCATAACGGCATTTCGTCGCGAGGGAGAATGCGAGGACGTGGCGCGCGAAGACGCGACGCGAACGCCGCACGGTCGCGCGATCGACTGCATCCCGTGCTTTATCTCGCGCGTCGTTCGAAAAAGGGCGTTTTCGAAAAAGCTTTTCTTCTTTTCGTTCGGTTGGTTTGGATGATGTTGTTGGTCCTCCAAACACACACAAAACAACGACGAAAAACTCTGACGCCTTTGTTTTAAATACTACTCTGCGCTCTGCTGTTTTTTTTTCCTGCTTTTTTTTTTGCGGGGGGGGATTTTGGATGCGTTTTTCTTCTTTCTCAAAATTTTATGTATCTCATCATCACTATAAAAAAGTCCACCAAAAGTATATCTATCCGCTCACGGGTAAGCTCAAAACAAGAAAAAAGAAGAGGGTCCTCCGTTGTGTTCGTTCTTCGGCGTCATGGGGAGTGGATGTGCGAGCGCGGCGTCGTCGGCGACGTGTAACGCGCGCGTTTTGAACAGGAACAGCGCATCGAGGATGAGTGGGAGACGTCGTCTCCATGGTGCGTCGAGAAGAGATGGCTTGACGACGACGACCACCACCACCACCACCACGACGACCACGGCGGCAATGTCCACGGAAAGGAATTCGAGCGCGACGTCTGACGACGGCAGATTCTTCTTGAACTTTTTTGGGTTCCCGTTCCCTTTGGTCCCTTTGCTCTATCGAGAAACGAAAGTCGAAAAAATTTGCGAAGATGTGTTTGCCTTTCAACAACAACAAGGCATCGGATTCGGTTTAGGCGTCTCGACGAACGTTCGAATGACCGTGATTAAACTAAAGGATGGAACGCTATGGGTGAAGGACCCGATTGCGCCAACCGAGGAGTGTATAGCGTTAATGAAAAAGACTTTCGGGGAGAACTATTCGGTCTCATCTATCGTGCTCGGGACGACCATGTACGAACATAAAATTTTTGTGCCTGCTTTTGCGCGCGCACATAAAAACGCGAAAGTTTTCGTCGTTCCGGGACAGTTTTCGTTCCCAGTGCAATTGCCGAACCCGTTGTTGGGGATTTCGAACGCGAAAGAACTGTTGGACAGCTCGAATCCACCCTCCGAATGGTTGAACGAAATTGAATACGAACTGTTGGGGACGTTTAACTTGTTTTGGTCCCAATACCGATACTGCGAAGGGACCTTTTTCCACAAGAAATCAAAAACTTTGCTCGTGACCGATGCGGCGGTGTACGTGGACGGGGAGAATCCGCCAGATATTATACCGAAAGAAGAGTTGAGAGATTTAGGAAGCGAGGAGTCGTTTACTATTAAACTTTTGAGAGGATTGAATTTTAAAGGTGGGAGAGATGTCGAGAGAGAGAACGACGTCAGTGACGAGATCAACGGATGGAGACGCATGACTTTGTTTTCTCTTTTCATCGCGCCGGATGCCAAGAATATCATCAATCCAGCGACGAGTTTCAACGCGATGAAGAATAGGTTTGTTGTCTCGCCGATTGTATACGTGATTGTCTTTCAATTCTTTAGAAAAGAAATTCGCGAATGGAAGAAAAAATGCCAACGAAGATTTATAGGCGCAAACAAGGTGGTGGCATCGCATTTTCCAGTCCCAAAGACGGCGAGAGCGAAAGACTTTTACTCGGCTTTCAAATTTGCCGATAGCGATAGCGAGGTGCCGAGTTACTTCAACGATCCTTTAGATTTAGACAGCTTAAAGCTCGTACAAAAAGTCTTGGATTTTATCAAGGTCTACGATTAGATATAGATATAGACAGATATGTAGCAACGCAAAACAGGCATACCGTATACATATATGTTTGCATGTATTTGTATGTATTTGTATGAAAACTGTCTATTAGCAGCGTAGTCGTCTAATAATATGTATTTATTTTCTCTCCTTTTGATGATCTTTACCATTCGCCGTCGTCTTCAACTTCGTTCGCGGTCAAAGCGCCATGCTTTTTGTTCCAATCTTCGTGAAACTCGATGTCATCTCGAGTCACGGACGCTCGCACTTGTTTCGCCGCTTTACGAATATCATCGATGCGAATTTCGCGCAATTCTTGCGTTTCATCTTCGCCCGATTTCGTCAAGTCAACAATATCGACACCGCCGTCTCCTTTCTCGCCGCTACTTTTACTTTTCTTCTTTGCAAACAGCTCGCGCAGAGGCGCTCGAGCAGCTTCTTGCACCAAGTTCTTCAAATCAGAGCCGGAATATCCATCAGTTTTCTCACAGATTACGTCTAAATCTTTCTCAGACAACGCGTGCTTCACCTTCCCTTCGCCATCCGGATTTAACGTTTTTAAAATCATATCTCGTCTCGCTGCCGCACATGGCAACGGAATGTAGAGCTGTTTCGCCAGACGTCGTCGCGCCCCGTCGTCCAGCTCTTGCGGTCTATTCGTAGCTCCAATGAGTAGCATCGGTTTCGTTGGATCTTCGCCTCCTAATCCGTCCATCTGAACAAGAAATTCCGTTTTCATTCGTCTTGACGACTCGTGTTCGCCTTCTGATTTTCGCGCCGAGAGTAAAGAGTCAATTTCGTCGACGAATATCACCGAAGGGGCGCAGTGTCTCGCGACTGCAAACAACGCGCGCACCATTTTTTCACCGTCGCCAATCCATTTCGAAGTTAAAGAAGATGCTGAGATTGAAAAGAACGTTGCTTTACACTGCGAGGCGACGGCTTTACCAATCATAGTTTTCCCGGTACCCGGAGGACCAAACAAGAGCAAACCTTTAGGCACCGCACGAGCGCCGGTGAAGAGTTCTGGATTCGTCATCGGCCAAACCGCGAGTTCTTGCACGGCATTCTTCGCGTGTTCGAGACCAACGATGCTGTCCCAAGATACCGTGCCTGGTTTATCGAGAACTTCACCAATTACGCGTTCGACGATATCGCGTTCAAGTTTTAGAATTTCATCCGGAATGATTTCTTTACCGGTCGGTTGTAATCGTTTCAACGCGAGCTCGGAAAACGCCGGGCTGGAATCACCGTTCCGATCGTCTTTGTTCTTTTGTTGACCACTGTTGTTGTTGTTGTCGTTTCCACCGTTCAGATGACCGAATGGACCGATGAAACCGCCTGGTGCACCCGGAACTGAACTTCTACCGCCACCGCCTGCTTTCAGCACCTCTTTTGCTCTCTCCTCTCGAAATGGCTGCACGAGTGGAGAGAGTCCCTTTTGTGCTCGCTCGAAATCCAACTTATCGCCCGCTGTTATGAACCGTGCGGTTTTTGGTTTCGCTCTAGGCGTCACGTTGCCGCGGTGGTGTTCGTTGTCGTAAATCATGTCATCATTGTCATCGTCATCGTCGTTATTCAACGCATCCACCGATACCTTTTTATTCTTCCCTCTTTTTCTAGTATTATTGCCGTTATACATCATGCCGTTGTCGTCCTCATCATCGACGCGGTACCGCAACGCTCCGGACGTACGACCGCGTATCTTACCTCCGTGTTTCTTCCTCGGCGATTGTCGACGGCTTCTCTTTTCTTCTTCTTCTCTCGGATCGATCGTTCTCGACGTCACCAAGCGACGTTTCTCTTCGTGTATCGATGGCGATGGTTTACCGTAGTTCACCACGCGTTGAATCGGAATCGATGGCTGTGCCTCGCGTTGTCTCTTCGCATCTGCTTGCAATTGTTCCATTTTCGTCAGAGTTTTTTTACATTGCATATTATTCCTTTCCTCTTCCTTCTCTTTCTGTTCTCGCGCTTCCTTTTCTTTCTTCAAGTCTCCGTAGGATTTCTTTTGTTCTTCTTGGTGTTTCTGCTGTTTCGCCACATCTACCGCGCGAAAAAACTCTTCTTCTTCTTCTTTGTTTTCCTCTTCTTCGTCGCCCGCGGGTATCCCCCACGCCGCTTTCGTTTCTAACACATTCGTCGTCGTTTTGTTCCTATTCTCGTTGTTGTTGTTGTTGTTATTGTTGTTGTTGTCTTCTTGTTTTTCCCCTCTCGCGCTCCTTCTCGCCGCCGGTGGCGCACCGCCTGTCGCCGGTTTTGTCGTCGGTGAGATCACACTCGTCAAAACTATGTTTTTATCAACTTCAACTAACGTATTACTCCTCGCTTCTTCTGCTTTCGGTACCGGAGTCGTTTTTGTCGTCGTTTTTGTTTGCGGAAGAGCAGCAGCAGTAAAACCGCCTGCATTTTTCTCCTTCGATTCTTCTTTTTCTCCTTCTCTTCTCGCCTTCCCTCTCACCTCTTCGATGTCTCCCAGCACCGTCTGGATCAGCGGTTCCATCATTTTTCTCTCTTCTTCGCTGAGCGTCGCTCGAGTTTCGAACAATCCGAGTTGTTCTCTCATCAACTCCATCGCCACCCGAAACTGATTCGCGTCTCTCGCCTTTTCTATTCGCTCGGTCAAATCGCACAAACGTTGTATCGCCTTCACGTCGTCGTCCTCCTCCTCCTCCTCCTCCTCGATTGAAGCAACGTCGCTTTCGGGAGGACCCCGCCGCCCGGACGACCACCCGAAAGCGAGGTTTGCCCCGTCGTCGTCCACGCGCATTTTTTGTCGTCGCTGTTCGGACGACGCGTTGTTGTTGTTGTTGTCGTGTGTTTTTGAAAGACGACGACAAAGACGATTTTCGCTTCGAAGAAAAGTGTTTGTTTTGGGGGGGAGTAAAAGTGTGCGATTTTTTTTTTGAATTTTTTCTCTCTTTTCTCTCTTCTCTCTTTTGAAAGTTGGCACCTTCAATCCATCTTAAAAGAAGAATGTGGTGAAAAAAGACTCCTTTTTGGACGAAAAAAAACGAGATCGTTAAAAAAAACAAACGAGCAACGAACGCGTGTGTGTGTTCATTTTTACGGAAAGACGAAGAAGAAGAAGAAGAAGAAGATAAAAGAGTCACACTTCTTTCGACGTTTCGTTTCAACACCAATAATTCCCCCTCCTGCCCCTCCTCTCAGAAGAAAAAAAGAGAGACTATTATGGCGCCGAAACCGGACGTGGTCGCTCGCGGTGACTTCTCGGAGGCGCCGCACGTGATGTCTCCCGAAATTGGCGGGAAGCTCGAGTACGCCATCTCGATGATTCCGAGCAGGAAGAACGAAGACTACGCGTATTGTCACCTGGCAAAAATAGACGGCGTGTGCGACGGGTGCTTTCTTTTGTTCGATTCGCACTGCGGGAAAGAGGCGGGAGCGAGGTGTTCGAGACTGTTTTTGACGCGCTTGAACGATATCTTTTGGTCCATGGTGGAAAATCGACAGTACTCGCGGGATAAAGCGAACGCGCCGGTGTCGGAAACGACCGGGTTCTCGGCGTTTTTGGACGAAGCCATCGAACGCGCGTGCGTCGAGTTGGACGAGGAGATTAAGGAAAACACGATTAGCGGGACGACCATGTGCGTGTGTTTCGTGAAGTTTGGCGAGAAGAGAGTGTTTTTGAAGTTTGCAAACCTGGGAGATTCCCGGGCGATGGTGAAGAACGCGAAAAATGAAGTCGTCTTTGCCACGAAAGATCACAAACCAAACTCGCTGGAGGAACAGGACAGAATTCGAGGACACTACGATTCCCTTCACGGGAGCGAATCGTACGCGAGATTTCAAAATTTAGAACACGTCATGCGTTCACCAAGCGGTTCGAGAGGAGGAAGTTCGAGAGGAACGAGTCGAGACGTAAGCACGAGGGGTGGAAAACGGAAACAAGCAATACGAGTAGAACAAGGGAACGAAAGCGACGACGACGACGACGACGACGACGACGACGACGACTCGTCGTTGCAAGAGGACCACTCGTTGATGGATAACATACCGGCAAACGTAAACGTAATATTAGCTTCAAAATTGTCTCAGTTAGCAGCGAATAATCAAGATGATGATGTGCGTAATACTACTCGCGACGAAGCAGCGGATGGGGACGAAAATGCTAAGAATCCAAATACGTATCAAGTTGCAGACAAGCGAATCTCTTTCATCGGCGAATTCGTTTCCGACGATCCGTCTGGTTCGAAACTCTCGGATGTACGTCTGTTTAGTCCATCGGGAGCGTCTTATGGCATGTCCAGATCGATTGGCGATGTAAATTCTCCACGTTCTATGATTCCTTTACCTGATATGACAAACTTAAGTTTTGATTACGATACTTTTGCCATGGTCATTATTGCCAGCGACGGTTTGTGGGACACACGAACGAACGAGCAAGCAGCGCTTCTTTCAGGAACAAACGCTGAAAAGGGGTCCAAGAAACTTTGTATGTTAAGTTGGGACGACCGAGCGTATTCCGGCAAAGCAATGGACGATATTTCTGTCATCGCTTTTAGTCTGAACGCGGATACGCTGAAGAACAACACGGCAAAAGATGGGTGTTGCGTGATTAGTTAGGCAGTTTGTTGACGCAGACGCAAATAGCAAGTAGAGAGTTGACAAAATATAATTTTGTTTGTATTTATGAATAACACAATAATCAACTATACGTTCGCGGGGACATTTTTTTCTCCATCTCCTCTCCCAGGGAGGAAACGCCCCCGACGGACGGCAAAGATTCAAATCGATCGCATGGGCGGCACAATTGTCCTATGGATCCATCCACGATCATCTTCTCGTCCATCTCGAAAAAGTCCTCGTATACGGCTCTAAAATGTTCCACGCACAAAGCCGTGTCTTCCGTCCCGCACATCTCGCGAATAGAATGCATGGAAAGCTGTGGCATCCCGACATCCACCGTTCGAATGCCGCTTCTCGTGCTCAAAATCGGTCCGATAGTACTCCCGCACCCCAAATCGGAACGCACGACAAACTCCTGTGATTTAATCATCCGTCTCTCGCCAATCTCTTTAAACATAAAAGACGTGATCGCATCCGTCGAGTACCGCTGATTCGCGTTGTGCTTGATTACCACGCCGTCACCAAATTTCGGTTTGTGCCCTGGTTCGTGTTTATCCGCGTAGTTTGGATGCACCGCGTGCGCCATATCCGCGCTCACCAAGAACGATTTCCGCCTCGCCGTCGCCAGCGCGTCCGCGTCCCCGTTTCCAAACGCGCTTGTCACGCGATCGACAAACTCATCCGTCAACGACCCTCCGGCTCCGGTTGTGCTCGCGCTCCCAACCTCTTCGTGGTCAAAGTGCAACAACGCCCGTATGCCTTTTTCCTTCTTCAATTTCTCCTCCGTCGTCGCTTCTATTAAAGCCGCTAAACTACAATAACAGGACGCCAAGTTATCCAACCTCCCGGATAACACAAACTCGCCGTTCAAACCGCCAATTTGCGACGGTTGCACGTCGCACAACTGTAAATCGAAATCTCGAATCGAGGACGGGTCGCAATTCAACGCTTTCGCCAGTTTCTCGAGAAACTCTGAATGATGATTATGATTAGTAGGAGTAGGAGGAGTAGCATCAATAGTCGCTTCATCTTCCTCCTTCTTCTCATTTTTCTGTTTCATTCCTAACAACGGCGCCATGTGCGTTTGAAAGTTTACTTTAAACCCCTCCGTATAGATATCCCGGTTCAAATGAATCGCCAAGTTTGGCACGCGTAAAATTGGTTCCCCAATCTTCACCAATCGATGCTCCACCTTCCCGCTCTTCTCGTCCCTCAAAACCACTCTCCCCGCGACGCCTAAATCTCGATCAAACCAGGTGTGCCACAACCCGCCCCCGTACGGTTGTACCGCCACTTGCATGGCGTCCGTCTGCGGATGAATTCCAACTTTCGTTTTCGGCTTCAGTTTTGGACACGGCGAATCCGTGTGCGCGCCAATCATGACGAACCCGTTCCCGGCCTCGTATTCTCCGCCGATCGCGAACGCCACGATGGAGGACAACCCTCGGGTGTAAAAATACTTCCCCATGGGTTCGAGTCGAGACCCGTCGAACCGGTCTTTTTCCGAGATTTCTCGAAAGCCATTCTCGAGCAACCGCGTCGCCGTCGCGACCACCGCGTGGTACGGCGTCCAACTGTCGTTGAGAAACGCGACCATCTCTTCCGCTGGTGCTCTTTGGGAGGTCGTCGTCGACCCCGAGAGTGACTTCTTCTTTTGGGACGTCGTCGTCATCGTCGTCGTTTTTTACCTCGTCGTCGTCGTCGTCGTCGTCGTCGTCGTTCGCGTAAAGGTTTTGGTCCTAATGCTGTTGTGCTGTTGTGGCTTTTCTCAAGCGCAAAGCGTAGGAGTCGGTTTTTTTTATGTCGTCTCCGTTTTGGTTCCAAAATCTTCTTTCCCTCTCTCTTTTTTTTTCTCTCTCTCTCTCTCTCTCTTGGTGAGTATTTAGGGTTTAACCACTTTTATTTTTTTTTACTTTTTTGGGATGTCGGGTATTGTCTCTCTTTAGATACATACGTACTGTACGTCATTGGAGAAGAAGTAATCTTGTCGTCGTCGGAGGAGTCATGCTGCGCAGCAACACCACCACGGACGCGGCGATACCGAGGACGACGACGAGGAGGAGGAGGAGGTGGTGGAGGTATCGATGGCATCGTGGTCGCGTTGCCTCCTCTTCCAGCAGAAACGCCGTCTTTGTCCGAAGAAAAGGACGAGTGTTTTTTACTAATGCTCTTCAAAATAACAGTAACAACAATAACAACAATAACAACAACGTCGCGGAAGTGTTCGATATGTTTGCCGCCGTGACGTCCGCCGTCGAGCAGAAACTTCGAAAAGATTTCGACGAGCTCGTGCGAGAACCGATACTGAGCGGGAAACCGAGGGCGTTGAGAGATACGCTCCCGGTGAAGAAATTAGCGGACGAAGATTCGAAGTTTCTCGAGGTGTATTTAGGAAACGAAGAAGATCCAGAGGCGAGGATCGAGGAGGTGATGGTGCATTACAAGGAAAGTTTAGCACCTGTCGGGAGGTTCCCGAAGAATGCCGTGCTCAAGCCGCGAAGTGCGATTGTGTTTTTACACGGCGCGAACGGGTCAACTTTTTCGTTCAGAAGATTGTTACCGCTAGTCGCGGCGAGAGTCGGCGTGAGAGCAATCGCCGTCGATCGACCGCCGTACGGGTTGACGTCGAGGCCGATGAAGACGGGCGAGTTTGCATATTCGAAGAGAGGGCAGGCTAAGTTAATGGTGAAATTTTTGGAAAAACTGGAGTTGGAGAACGTCATTTTAGTTGGTCATTCCGCGGGTACGAATGTCGCCATGGAGATGGCGTTACAGATGAACAAGTTGAAGACGAAGGACAGTCGATTGAATGTAGCTGGAATGTTGTTCATCTCGCCAGCCGTGTTTGTTCCAAAACCATCCTCTTCGCTGTCTTTGAATGGTAGCACGACGAAAGAGATTGCCTCACCTTGGTCGAAGCAAAGTAACACCATGTCTCCGGAACGCCTCGCAAAACTGTTTTGGTTTCGAACGTTGATTAATAACGACGATTACGGCTTGAATTTGGTGCGTTCGTTTACGCGAAGAAATGCAAATCAAGTCCAAACCGGGGAAGGGTCGTACGCGAATTTATCGACCCAAGCGAGAGAAGCGTATACCCGTCCATTAGCCGCGGAAAACTGGGATAAGGCTTTACTGCAACAATTTCGCGCCTCGACAAACGGCAGCGGTTTTGGCGATGACGCGTCGCTCGCGCTCGAATGCAAAGCGTCTTTAGACGTAAACTTCGTGGATATTTGCTGCGGCGAAAAAGACGAAACGACTCCCATCAACAAGGCCAAAGATTTATACGACACCTTGGAAATTGTTTCCCTATCCAGACAGCAGCAGCGCTCCTTGAATACTGATAATAGCGATACTAGCAGCAGCGCGACGAGTCTTTCTTCCAACGCAACTTTCCAAATCTCGTTCCGAGCGCTCGAAAACTCCGCTCACTTACCGATGGAAGAAGCCGGCGACAGTCGAGACGCGTTCGAAACCTACGTCGTCCAAGCGTTGGAGAGAAGAGTCGATGAAAATTTCGTCATTCGAGTAAAGTGACGACCGACTGCGTTTTCTTTGAGCACGCCGCGAAAAGCGAGGCCCCATGGTCGAAGCAGTCTTTGTTGATATGTAATGTAAGTACTTTGTAAGTAATAAAAGGAGAAAAAAAAACATTGTGTTAAATTTAGGGTTACAAATCTCAGTCTTTTTTTTAGTCGTCTGAAAAACCCTGACCTGTTCGATCGATCGACTTTGTCCCACTCTTTTGCCATTGTGTGCGCGCAAAAGACGCGCGAAAAAGAATGGTACAAATGGAGATCCCCGCATCTTTCCCTCGCGGACCGGTACGTTCAGTTTCTGTTGGTGCTTTCGGGTGTCGTCGATCTCGTGGTGGTTCGACGTTCGTCGCGACGCGATGAAAGATTTTGCACATCGTCTTTGTCAAAAATCGCATCGCGGTGTTTTGGACGTCGGCTGAAACTTACCAAATGTTACTCTCTCTCTCTCTCTCTCTCTCTTTTTCTACTAAACTTCACCCCGAACAGAACGGGTACGTCGAGTGGGATAAAGTAGACATAGAGTCCATAGATCTGCCTCCCTCGGAGGATAAGTACGGCATCCCTTCGTCCGACGACGAGGAGGATGTGGGGACGCAAAAAGACGGCGGGGCGGGTAAGGATGGGGCGTCCAAAGAAGAGGGCGTGAGCACGGCCGTCATCGTCGATAATCTCCCCCAAGTGCCGGAGGCGAAATTCGTAAAACTGACGAACGTTTTGACGAAAATTTTCGGGCAAATTGGGCAAATCAGAGATGGCGGTTTGCACATGCCGATGGACCCGGCGACGAAGATGTCGTGCGGGTACGCATTCATCGAGTTTGCGACGAGAGGGGAAGCCGATGCAGCGGTGGAGCAAGCGGATGGGTACAAATTGGATAAAGCGCACGTGTTTAAAGTGAGCAAGTTTGACGATTTTGAGAAGTATGCAAAGGTTCCGGACGAGTACGTTCCGCCGGAACCAAAACCGTACTCACAGAGAGAAAACACGCAGGCGTGGATGATGGACGAGAGAGGGAGAGATCAGTTTGTGTGCCGATTCGGAGACGAAACGGAGATTTTTTGGAACGACGCGCAGAAAAGCTCGGCAGTGGAGGAATATAAGAGATCGTTTTGGACGGAGAGTTACGTGCAGTGGTCTCCGAGAGGGACGTATTTAGCGACGGTGCACAGACAAGGCGTGGCTTTGTGGGGGGGGCCAAGTTTTGGGAGGTTGGCTAAATTTTCGCACTCAGGCGTGCAGTTTATCGAGTTTTCGCCGTGCGAAAGGTACTTGTGCTCCGGTTCGGCGCACGAGCCATCGCACGGGAACCCGGCGTCGGTCGTAGTGAACTTTTTCGACATTGCCACGGGACAAAAGTTGAGACAGTTTTCCGGCGCGCAAAAGGATTTCTTGGCGAGCGCTAACCAAAGAGGATTCGTGTGGCCAATTTTCAAATGGAACGGCATAGAATCGGAAGACGTGGAAACTTCTAGTAGCTCAAAGAATAATAACAAAAAAGAAGAGAATACGAAAGCGATGCCCGCATTTTTCGCTCGCTTGGCGAAAGATGCCATTCAGGTGTACAAGACGCCAGAGATGACTCTCTTGGACAAAAAATCGGTGAAGCTTCCGGGTGTCTCCGAGTTTTGCTGGTCCCTTGGAGAGCCTATTTTAGCGACGTTCCAGCCGGAACAAAACGGTGGGAACGTGCCGGCGAGAATTTCGTTGATTCAGTTGCCCTCGCGAAACGAAGTCAGGTCTAAGAACTTGTTCAACGTCAGCGACGTGAAGATGTTTTGGCAATCACAAGGCGACTATTTTGCCGTGAAAGTCGACCATCACACGAAATCGAAAAAGAGCACGTACAGTGGCTTTGAATTGTTTCGTTTGCGAGAACCTATGTGTCCGATGGAAGTCCTCGCTTTGCCAGACAAGTCAGAAAAAATTGTCGCGTTTGCATGGGAACCAAAAGGCCATCGCTTTGCCATTATCCACGGGGATGGCGCGAGACCAGATGTCAGTTTCTACTCGATGATTGAAGGCGACGGTGGCGCGAAGAAAGTGCATTTGTTGAAGACTTTGAAGTCGAAAACAGCAAACCATTTGTTCTGGTCCCCAAATGGATCGATGATTGTGTTAGCCGGTTTGAAAACCATGAACGGTCAGTTTGAGTTTTTCAACGTCGACGAGATGGAAACGATGGCGACGTGCGAACACTTCATGGCGACGGACGTCGAATGGGATCCAACTGGGAGGTATGTCACCACTGCCGTGACTGGTGTGCATCAAATGGAAAACGGGTACCACACTTGGACGTTCAACGGACGCTTGCTGTACAAGCAAACGCGAGAACGATTCTTCCAATTCTTGTGGCGCCCGAGAGGGAAGAGTTTACTTTCGAAGGCGCAAGAAGCAGACATCAAGAAAAACTTGAAAAAATACTCGAAGAAGTTCGAAGAAGAGGACGAGAGAATTAAAAGCCAACAAGCGACGATGTTGGACAAAGCGAAGCAAGAAACCAAGGAGAAATGGGAAGCATGGATGGCAGAAAAGAAGAGAAAAATCGACAGCGACGAGTACCAAGGTGTGCTCAAAAAGATTTTGGGCGTCGACTATGCCAAGAAAGAGGCGGAAATCGTCACCATCGAGGAGGAGGAGGAGGAAATCATCTCCGTGGTCGAAGAGCCGCTTTAACAAAAAGAAAAACTATAGGCACGAATATTAATTATAGGATATCTACACAACTACTACGAATATCTATTACGTAAATGCTAAAAAGGAAGATGTCTTTCCGGCTGTTCTCTACACCGTCGTCCAACCATCTGCATCAGGCTCATTCTTCTTCTTCCCCATTCCTTTCAACCCAGCCGCTAACTCCTCTGCGTCTCCATCTTCATCGTCCATCTCTTCTCCGCTCGAACTCTCGCTCTCGTCTCCATCTTCCATCTCTTCGTCCACTCCAGCCATCTTCCACCCTTCATTCCTCATGTCCGCCTCCTTAATCGCGTCTCGCAACTGCATAGCTTCCTTCGGTAACTTTTGCTTTTCAATCCTCTCCACTAACATCGATTCTCCCCTCCCGCATTCCTCGTGCATTTCTCTCAGCACCTTCCCAACTTCTTCGTGCGACTCGTCTTCCAGCTGCACGTTAAAATCCTCCGCCATGCAGTCGCGTAAGAACTCTTCGATGGAATCATCCGACGTCTTCTTCGACTCTTTCATCACTAAAAACGCGAGCGTATCCTCCCTCAAACGCGCCGCTTTCTGCGCGGACTCGTGTCCACCCCACTCGTTCGCGACGGCCATAGTCAGCGCGGTCCATCGGTCGAACACGGCCGTTATCCCTCGCAACAGCAACGCCTCGGTGTCGCGCGTGAACGCGACTCGTCCTCTTCCCTCTACTCCTCCCAACAGCGCCGCTTTCGCTTCCGCCGCAGACTGGAACCCGCCACCCAAAACGCGTCCGGAACGCAATCGAGTCCCATTATTCGTCGTCATCGCGTCGTCCACCATCGCGTCTCGTCTTTTATTGGCGGCGTCTCAAAAGTCCTTTTGTCTCAAAAGTCGTCGTCGTCGTCGTCGTCGTCGTCGTCGTCGTCGTGCGACGATGGCAGCCAGACGCTCTGCTTTCTTTCCCAACACCACCACCACCTCCCGCGAAAGAGGCGTCGATGTGCTCTGCACGAAGAGCGAAGTCTCTTTGAACGAAAAGAAGAGCGCTCTTTTTCTGAGCGCTTTCTTTTCCCCAAATGTAATAGTTTTTGCCATTTTTTTATCGCGGAAGGAAAAGGAGAGAAAGAGAGGGAGAGAAAGCGCGTCGAAAAGCCCTCTTCCGGCCGGCGGGGCGACGTCGTCGGAGAAGAAAGGCGACGCGGAAGGAGAAGGAGAGGAGGCGCGCGACTTTGACGAGAGGGAGAGATTTTGGGCGATGATTTTGACGAGGATGATTTTGATGATGATTTTGATGATGATGATGATGGTGATGATGACAACGACGAGGATGCACACGGCGGATGCGTTTTCGCTGGCCGATACCGTTGCCTCTCACGCGTCCTATGTTCTCCAAAAGATGAAGTCGAGGATCGTCTACGACTCGACCGGACAGTCCGCGCCGACGAAATCGATCGAGCAAATTAAGATACGCGGAGATTCGAGAGATTCGGTGTTTGAAACCGACGACGTGGCGCCGATGACGGAAGAAGAGGTGGAGGAATCTTTGGCCGAACACGAAGATGCAGAGGAAGAAGGGGAGGAGGGTCCGTACGTCGTGAGAAAGACGCCGAGTAGTGACGGTGGAAAGATCGAAGAGGGCGAAGAGAGCACGAATGAGGAAGAAAAAGATGTAATGTTTGGAATGAAAGTCAGTCACAACGCGAGATGGTGCGGAGGACAAACATCTGGATTTGGATGGAAGACGAGGAGCGAAGCGGAAATGCACAGGAAGAGTTTAGCGAAGATTAGCGAGAAACGCAGAGGAATTGGACGGAGGAGGATGTTGGTGTCTTCTGATGAAGGTATAATAGAGAGAATAGAGAACGAAGAGGAGAGCGATAGCGATTACGATGAAAACGAGAGGATGCTGCAAACGATGCTGAAATTGAACAACGCAACGACATCTTTCGTCGAGGCAGAGGAAGATGATTCCTTTATTGAAAACATAAAGAGAAGGAACACGCTCGCGCTTCGAGCACTGCGCGGTCGAAGGACTCGAGGTGGTACCGGTACCACTCCACTTTCCGGTAAATACTCTCAAGGGTACTTTGGATGCGAACGGATATGGGGAAAAATAAAGAACGAAAACGAGAATAAAGCCACGCGAGTCGATGCGATTCCCGATAAACAACTCTCACCTGGATTGAGAGCGGTGAAAATGTGCATAAAAGATATATCAAAATGTGGTGCGGATGCCATGAGAGGGGCGGCGGAGTTACCATCCACTTCTCTCATTCACGCGTTGCCAAACTCAGGGAAGAAGAAATACAACTCGTGCGCGATTGTTGGCAACGCTGGGACGCTGTTGAAATCGAAAGCGTACGGAGAGGCTATCGATAAACATGATATCGTCATGCGCTTCAATGTGATGACTTTAACCCCTCGACTTGCACTGAACGTCGGCACGAAGACGTCATTTCGAATGGTGAACCATTTACGAAGTCGACACGCGTGCTGTCCAAAAAGTCAAGGCGGAAAAGGTAAAATGCCCGAGAAAGGAGACAAAGCGAAAGGTATAAGTTTAATCTTGTGGCATCCCGGGCGACAAGCGCAGCTTTTACGAGCGTGCAAAAAAAACATTCCAAATGCTAAGGTGAGTTCAATACCAGAATCTTACATTAAGAAAGAAGTCAACGTGATGAACGCTATGCGCAAAGATTTAATGCGGTTAGGATTTGGTCCGTTTAGCGATTGGAAACAAGGCACGTCCGGATTCCATGGGATTTTATTGCTCACCGGAATGTGCGACCATTTATCCTTGTACGGTATCACCAGTTTTAGCGCGAAAAAAGGTAAATCGAAAGGTCCGGATCAATACGGAGGTAGAGGAAGTAAAAACATGGCCAGTTGGGTGTGGCACGATTGGGAAGGCGAAGCGTACGCGTGGCGATTATTACACGCAACTGGGAAAGCAACCGTATGTTCCAACTCGTAAAAGGTAAAAGAAGGGAGAGAAGTAGTTCATAGTGCGAATTATGATAGCAAATAGTATTAGTATATATGAGCTCGATAGGTACTAGTACTGGTACCTTACGACAATTGCATAGAATAATTAAATATACGGAGAATTTTTGAGCGAAAACGAGAGATTGTGAAGAAGTTGCACGCTTAAATTTATAACTACTTCCACTAAAACGACTACGGAACAGTATACTACGTATCCCCTCTAATAATATCCCAAATGTTTGGAAAGATTCCAGATTGACTCCCTACTGGTTTGCTTGTCGAGTACCAGTTAATCAAAAGAGTTCTTCTTTCGCCACGCGGCGGGATATCGTCCACGCCGTGGTAACTTTCCTCGCCTACTTTGAACGCGTATCCCGTGTTTGGTTCAAACAAAAACTTCTTCTCGCAAGGTGCGGATACTTCATTTCCTTCGTCGTTGTCTGCGAACATTTCATATTGTTCTTTCGTATACAAACACGTCCCGAAGAGTTTTTTATTGCTTTCCTCTTCCTCTTCTTTTGGAAAATACAACATCAACGTCACGATTTTTTTCGGTGAATCAGGGTGTGGCCCTAAAGTGAACCCGCCAACGTCCACTTGTATCCGAAAATCCTTCGACCGTGTTTTCTTCTCAAGCTCGTCTACCTCTAACTTTTTAAACACCGTCTTCCTCAAACTCTCCGATAACAAAATCTCCTCCGCTTTTGACCACACCTCTACCGTCTTTGTAAAATTCTTAAACGTCTTCTTCATTGCCTCAGGAAGACCGAGTAAACTCCCGACGCGATCGATTTTATATCGTAACTTGTGTTTCGTCAATTTTGCCGGCGCTAAAGCCTCTTTCGGTGGGAAATACTCCGTCATTTCTCGATAGAGTTTTCCAGGGAACACGCGACACAAGTGCACGTAACTCGCAAACGGTTTCGAGCGAACTTGAGTGGTTTCGATCGAGCGGAGCACGAAGTCCTTCGCATCCATCTTTTCGTCGTCGTCGTCGTTATCCTTGTCGTTACATCCAACGAATTCTTTAACCATTCCTGCTCTTCTTCGGGTCGTTTGCATCTTCGACGGCGACGTCGCCTTCGTCTTTGTGGAATAAAATCGAAAGTACAAGAAGAGCACCAAAAGACAGAGCAACAGACGACGAACGTTTTTCCTCGTCTCCCCTTTCTTATTCGAGGAGGATTTTGTCACGAACCGCGTCGTCTCGTTTCGTCTCTTCTTCTTTTCGAGCAAGAGCAAGTGCCGTTGGTGCAGTGTCGACATCTTTCGCGCTTTGGCGGCACTCTTTCTCTCCAATTCGCGCTTTTATTCTTTTTCTCTCTCTTCCTCTCTCTTGAACGCGTGTAACACGCGCACGCGGAGAGGATGAGAGAAGAGGATGACTCCACTCCACGCGCTCGCTCTCTGCGTGCGCGCGCGTGCGCGCGCGTATCTCTTTCTCCGCGTTTCTTTTGGGAAGAAAAGAGAGGAAAACAGAGTGAGACAAAGGAAAATATTCCAACGACGATGTGATGATTTGTGATGAGTTTTGTCGAACCAACAGAAAGAAAAAGTTGCGAACGCGACGACGTATTACTAAAAGAAACAATTATTTGTTCGTGTACGGATTCATCCACGCGTTGAACTTCTGCAGTAACGTCCTTTCCGGCGCTGCCCCATCGTACTCGGATCTCTCCTTCAACACCTCGACGTCGTCGAACGGGTTCACTTTCCCTTGCCCTCGTCTGATTTCCTCTTCGGTAATCTTCTCGGCGTCCGCTCGACGAAACCCGTATTCCAAGTTTCCAAACGCCGGCGCGGCTGCCAACTTCGGGTACATTTGCAACGCCGCACGTTTTAACGGCTCCTCCGCGTTCCATAATTCCTTCCCAATCATCCATTCCTCTTTGACAACCATCGGTCCAACAGGAAACCATTGATTTGGTCCTTTCGCTCTGGCGAACACTTCAAACTTCACGCCTCCATCGGCTTCCAACTCGTCGAATTTGCTCATCATTTCTAAATCTTTCGCGGTTGGTGGAGGCGGAGGCCGTGGCGACCCGGTTTTCGCCTTGCGTTTTCTCGGCTTTTGTGGTTTGTATTCGGATTTCTTGTTCTTCTTGTTCTTCTTGTTCTTCTCGACCGTGTTGTCGTTCAAATCCGGAGCTTGGTTGTTCGCGCATCGCGTCGTCGTCATCGATGACGCCACTTTTTCTCTTTGCCTCCTCGAAAACGAAGACGTCGAGCAAGGTCTCGAGGACGAGGAGGGCACGGTCAAAACGGCGCGCATCATCGCCATCAATGTCGTTCTTCTTCTTCTTCTTCTCTCTTTCTCTTTCTCTCTCTCTCTCTCTCTCCGCGCGTGGTGTGTGCGGCGTCTCTATCTAAAGTCCTTCAAAGCAAAAGTTTCTTTAAAGGGAGGACAGTATATGTTTAGGGTTTTATAAGAGCACAAAAGAGAGGAGACTAAAGTTTTGTATCTAAAAAGAAGAAGAAGTGCTATACAACGCCATAGAGACGACGACGACGACGACGACGACGACGACACCTTTGCATGATCCGCGCGTTTGGATCGACGCATCGCATCGTCGCCAAGAAGAGCGCCTTACTCGTCTCCCCGAAGGGACGCCTCGTTAGTTTATTTTCTCGTCGTCTGACTCGCGGCGGCGCGTTGAGAGAAGAAGAAGAAGAAGAAGAAGGAGAAAATATGAGTGCGATACCTAAAGGTGGTGAAGAAGAGGAGGAACATAAAGTGACGCCGGAGTTTCCAAAAGGCGAGGAGTATCCGTCGGGAATGGACGACACGCAATCGTCCTTTGCGACTTGGGAGTTTGCTCAAGGGCCGTTTCACGGAAAAAGAGGGTTTTTGGTCACGTCGATGTTTCCCGGGAGCGTGCGTGTGTTTCTTTTCTTTTCGTTCTCTCTTGGAAAAATCGTCGTATTTTTCTAATCAGACCTCTTTACCTAAACAAACTGAATACTGTTCGACGCAGGTTATCCTCGCGGCTAAAGAAAGTGCGAAAGTACTCAACGACACGTACTTCTCCATGAGCTATAATGCACACAGGATTCAAGGCGAGCGACCGTTCAAAGAGGCGGTGCCGATGTACATCGACGGTTGCGATTCGGCGCTCTTCGTCGCTTTAAAACCCGACGATACGGACGCGTCTCCGGCACTTCTCGCGAAAGCCGTCTTGGAAGAAGCCGCGGAGGGTACTTGGGCGAAATTGCAACACTTATGCAGACTCATTCCGGTTGAAAATTGCGCCGATAGTGCAGAATACGAGAAGCTCGCGGACGAAGTCCTTCCTCTCCACTTTCCTAAAACGGAAGTTCCCGATCCCGAGAAACGAAGAACCTTCGAAGTGCGCTTCGAACAACACTGCCCGGCCGGAGGCAAACACGACGAACAACGTTCCAAGAAAATCGTCGAAGCTTTTGCGGCTCGAGTTCCCGAGGAATCTTACAAAGTGGATTTATCCAACCCGCAATCGACGGTATTAGTCGTCGAGTGCGGTAAAACCGTCTTCTGCGGCATCGTCGACGACTACGAAGGCGGGATGAAAAAGTGCAACGTTCGAGAGTTCAAGAAAGCGGAAAAAGAACGTCACGCCGAGAGAGCGGCGTGAGAGACGACGAAAGAGAGACGAAGAACCGTCGTCGTCGTCGTCGAAAACAGAACAACAACAACAACAACAACAACAACAACAACAACAACAACAACAACAACAACAACAACAACAACAACAACAACAACA
>MDSZ01009179.1_pt1 | contig 27315 bp, 34 predicted proteins | sample 811201 | NCBI WGS metagenome assembly MDSZ01 (sample SAMN05326647, study PRJNA326480) | marine metagenome | isolation source: seawater | place: Indian Ocean: North | collected 2010 | reverse complement strand
GTTGTGAACGATAACTGTCCGTTACCATCTGTTACAAGTGCCTGTCCTGACGTACCATCTGTGATAGCCGCCGGCGATGCCGTTGCAAATACTGGTAAATGTCCTGAAGCATCTGGTAAGTTAATTGTTCTGTCTGCTGTTGGATCAACTGCTTGAAGTTTTGTTTCATTTGTATCTGCTGTTGAGCCTTCAAAAGCGATACTTGTAATGCTGTTGATGTCTGATGCTAAACTTAATGATAATGCAAAACCGGCCGCATCTACATTAATCTGTCCTGTTGTACCTAATACCTGTAATGATTCTGATGCTAGTGTAACACTACCTGTACCTGTGTTACCAGCGGTATTCAATGTACTTGCACCACCTGAACTTTGATCAACCCAATCTAAGTTACCTGATCCATCTGTTTTTAAAACTTGATCTGCATTACCATCTGTGTTCGGTAATGTTAATGTGTAGTTCGCATTTGCTGAGTGAGGTGGACCTTTAATTGTGATACCATGTGAGTTATTTTCACAATTTAATTTAAACTGTCCCGCACCTTTAGTTGCGTTACCTTTGAATATAACTTTTCCAGTACCGTGTGGATCTAATTCAATATTACTGTTTGAACCTGTAGTTGATATTCCTAATGCTGAAGCTGATGATATCGATGGTGTTGAACCTGTTGTTGTAAATGCTCCAGCTGTTACTGTGTCAGTTGCTTTGTTGTAAGTAAATCCTGAGTCACCTCCAAATGATCCACTGTCATTAAATTGTACCTGACCACTTGAACCACCTGGTGTTCCACCGCCACCTGACTGTGCCACCCAAGCATAATCTGAACCATTCCATGATAGTACATAACCTGATGTTGGATTTGATTGATTCAAGTGTGAATCAATTGCACCGTTAAGTCCTGCTGTTGTTTGATAACCTGATAAGTCTGCTGGTGCAAAACTAAATGCACCTGTACCGTTGTTGTATGATAACGTACCACCACCTGATGCGGCGCCAGTCGTTACTGAGAAACTTGTTAAACCTACTTTGGCATCAAGTTGTGTTTGTATCGCACTTGATACACCTGATAGATAACCTAGCTCTGTTGAAGTTGTAGCTGATACAGAAACTTTTCCTGAACCATCTGACACAAGAGCTCTTGTGGCTGTTAAATTACTGCTGGCAATAGTTGATGCACCACCTGTGATAGTTGCTTGTTTGCTGTCTATCTGTGTTTGTATCGAACTTGTTACGCCATCTAAGTATCCGAATTCTGTTGCACTAATACTCGCATTTAGTTGTGTTGGTGATAAGTTTGTTAACTGTGAACCATCAACTGCTGGTATTTTTGCTGAACCATCTAATTGTAAAATCTTACTTGCTGTTGTTCCTACATCAACGTTTAATGTTGCACTACCTGATGTAGCACCACCTGTTAAACCTGTTCCGGCAACAACCGCTGTTATATCACCTGCACCTGTGTTCGAAGGTGCCCATCTTGAATTTCCATTATCCCAAGCAAGTACTTGACCATCTGTTGGTGCTGAAGAACTGAAAACATTTGACAAGTCATATAGTGATGCCGCCGCAATACGTAAATCTGCTCTTGCATCTGCTCTAGTATTAGTAAAGTATAAGTTTGTACCTTCTGCTAAATTCGTTGTTGATTTAGTTGCTAGTCTTGTGTCAAAGTCTGAGTTGCTAAATGAATCTGTAATTCCATAACCAGCTATTGTAGTTGGCTTACCTGATAATGATCCAAACGCACCATCAAACGCATCTGTTATTCCGTAACCTGCTATTGTAGTTGGTTTGCCTGTTAATGAAGCAAATGACTGAGCTGGTACTGATGTTAAGTATCCTGGGTCAGCAACAAATTCTAATGCGTTGGCACCTGAATTAACTTTTACAAATTTACCTTGTTGTCCTGTAAAGTTTGCAGGAGTATCTGTTAGTCCAGCGAATGTAGTTGAACCACCGCCTCCCGGTAAGTTTGTAAGTTGTGAACCATCTACTGCCGGTAACCTTGCTGAACCATCTAGTTGTACAATTTTACCTGCTGTTGTTCCTACGTCAACATTTAAAGTAGCTGAGCCTGAAGTTGCTCCGCCAGTTAAACCTGTGCCGGCAACAACCGCTGTGATATCACCTGCACCACCGCCTGCCGCTGTCCATTTAAATGAAGTTGATGCATGATCATAATATAAAACCTTGCCATCGTCTGATGCTGAAACTGTGTCAACATCTGATAGTGTTGTTAAATTCTGTCCTGATATTGATGTTAAGTATGAACTTAAATCTGCAGGTTGGAAAGTAAACACACCTGTGCCATTGTTGTAGGCTAGTGTGCCGGCCCCTGATGCTGAACCAGTTGTTACTGATAAGGCATTTAATGCCACTGCATCTGTAATTCCGTAACCAGCTATTGTAGTTGGTTTACTTGTTAAGTCTGCAAACACACCTGAAAATAAAGATGGCTTGCCAGTTAAGTCATTGTATGCACCTGAGAACGCATCTGTTATTCCATAGCCAGCTATTGTAGTTGGTTTGCCTGTTAATGAAGCAAATGATTGTGCTGGTACACTTGTTAAGTAACCTGGGTCTGCAACGTACTCTAATGCGTTACCCGCCGAATTAACTTTTACAAATTTGTCTGCGCCACCTGTAAAGTTTGCCGGTGTGTCTGTTAATCCTACAAAGGTTGTTGAACCACCTGATGGTAAATTTGTAAGTTGTGAACCATCTACTGCTGGTAATCTTGAACTGCCATCTAACTGTACAATCTGATTAGCACCTGTACCAACATTAACTGCCAGTGTTGCTGAACCTGATGTAGCACCACCTGTTAAGCCTGTGCCGGCAACAACCGCTGTGATGTCACCTGAACCAGTTGCTGATGGTGTCCATGCACTGCCGTTCCATATTAGAGCTTGTCCTGTCGATACACCTGATGTATCAACATCTGATAATGCATTAATACTTGATGCACCAATACGAGCATCTGCTCTAGCATCGGTGAAGTATAAGTTTGTAGAACCTTCTGATAGGTTATCTGTATTTTGTCCTGTAAGATCTGTTAAGAAAGAACCTGCAACAAATTCTAATGCGTTGCCCGATGAATTAACTTTAACAAATCTGTTTGCCGCACCTGAGAAATTTGTCGGAGTGTCTGTCAGTCCAGCGAATGTAGTTGCTCCTGAACCTGATGCATCACCTGGTTCAAATTTATTTGTGCTTGAATTAAATTTAATTACTTGTCCGTTTGTGATACCAGCAATATCAACATCACTTAAACCTGCTAGTGAGCTAGGTGATGATGACGCACTTGAAATCCAATGTGAACCATTGTAAGTTAACAAGTGACCATTTGCTGAACCTGATGTATCAACATCAGCCAAACCATTTAAGTTGTGATTAGATATGCTTCCTACTGTACCTGCTGTAGTGGCATTACCGTGAAGTTCAACTGCATAGATATCTGAGAATCTTAATGAGTTGCTACCTAATGATCTTGTGTTGTCTGTGTCTGGTGTATTGTCTTTGCCTGACTTGTAAAAATTTGTGTTTAGTTCTGTTGCAGATAAAACACCTAAATTTGTTCTGGCTGTTGCCGCATTAGTTAAATCACTTAAATTATCTGATGCTTGTAAAAAGCCTGCTGTACTAATTAATGAATTTGCACTTGCCGGAACAAAGGCACTGCCATTCCATTTTAAAACATTGTCAGTGGCAACACCTGCCGTGTTAACATCTGATAATTGATTGATTCCGTGATTTGCGATGCTTGATACTGTACCTGCTTGAGTAACTACACCATGAAAGTTAACTGCATAGATGTCTGAATATCTTGCTGAATTGCTACCAATTGATCTTGTGTTGTCAGCGTCTGGAGTAACGTCTCCGGCAATAACTTGATATTTTGCATCTGCTTCTGCTTTTGAATAAACTGATAAATTTGTTCTTGATGTGGCCTTGTCTGCTAGAGCGGCCAGGTTGTCTGATTTTTGTAAAAATGCAGTTGAAGATAATCCGCCAACTGTGCCAGCATCAACATTAGCACTGTCAACTGTAACTAAAACTTCTGTGCCTGAATTTGTAAGTGTGATTCCAGCACCAGCTACTACACTTTTTAATCTGATGTTTCCTGAATCTATGTCAACGAATAAACCCGAGCCACCACCTAAGTTTAGACCACCGGTAACTGAACTTGCTGACGATATAGTAATATCATCAGTGTTTTGTGTGATTGTAATATTAGTACCAGCAACTAAACTTCTGAGTTGTAAATCAGAACCACTTAATTGCTTAAAAACTCCGCCACCCGTTCCAACGTTTGCCGCACCTGTTATACCAGATCCTGACTGTAAGTTTGAGTTTACGAACGCCTGTTGAGTTGCATCGTAAACAAGAGCCTGGTTACTGGTAGGACTCTGTACGTTAAAATTAGGGTTATTATTTTCTCCTATTGCCATCTTTGCTCCTCAAAAATATTTATCAAATATAGTGTTTTAATAGTTTAATAATATCTTGTCTATTGTACCCGTATTTCCCGCTTGAGGAGTCACTATTGCTCTCAAATACAAAAAATTACCCTGAAATGTGTAACCATCAACTGATGATTGTTGATTATATGTTGCATATTGACCGTTCTTCAATGTGATGTTAAAATAATCGCTGTTGGTTGGATTTTCAGCCAATGTAGCTTGTATTTCTACTTGACCTAAGAAGTTTGTAGGATATATTGCAATAGTATGCAATCCATCTGTGAATCCATAGAATGAATCACCCGAAATTTTATTTCCCGTTACTGCTGTTGTACCAGATACAGTACTTGATAACATGTTTACACTATTCTTTGACATACTTATATTTAGCCAGATATGCTGACTCCTCCATCAAACGAAACACCCTCAATAGTTAATCCGTTAACTCCATTAACTGTTAACGTGTAATCTTTGGTTTCACTATCAAAAATATTACTTGCTGATAATGTAAAACTAGGTGTTTGAGTTCCTGTATAATTTCCAATATTACCTGATGTTACTCCTGCTGAATTGATAGAAGTTCCTATCGGTAATGATCCGGCTGTGATTGAATAATTGACTGTGTGTAATTGTTCACTGGCCGCATTTCTAAATGTTGCTGATAAATCGTAAGCAAAATTATCGCCAACACTAAAAGTTCCTATGTTGTGTGATGCTGATCCATGACCCACTGACCATGTTATTGTATAATCTTGATGTGGAGTGTACAATCTGTTTAAATTAGTTAGACCGCCTCCCCAATCTGTTATATCAGATCTTTGATAGTTTTCTATAAAAGTTATTGCATCAGTTTGATTGGCTTTAGTATTTCTTGCACCATATGTCGTAGGATCTTTTCCTAACCAACAAGCTAACACACCAGCAACTTGAGGTGACGCCATTGATGTGCCATTTAACTTATTAAAGTAATATCCTGTCGAACCTAATTGTACCGCAGATCCTTTATTGATATATGCACTCATAATACTCATTCCCGGTGCCCATATTCTTAGAGCTTCTCCATAATTTGAAAAACTTGATTTACTTTTATCTGCATTGTGAGATTGAACTGCTATATCATGTCTAGTAGATGTTCCTTCTTCTAACCATGCATTGGAAGGTGACTGCCCTCTATTGGTTGCTTGAAAATAAACTGTGTTACCATAACTTCCTCCTGGTGGTGCACCTGGTGTTCCTGCTCTCGGTGAAGTTGCTGGATCATATGCACTGGCATCTGCTAGATATATTTTTTCATTAACACCATATCCCATATTGTTTGCACTGTCGAAAAAATACCAGTAGCCATTATTCCAACCAGACTCTGCGGTATTGTAAATTCTTTGATTGTCATTACCAGCTGAACACACTACTACGATTCCTGCATTGTTCATATTTTTTATAATAGTATCATATGTTTGAGATCTTGTCATGTGATAAGTTTTATCTACACTAGGATCCCATGATGCAGTTGAATGAAAATAAGATGGATGGTTAGGTGGATAGTAAGTTGACAATCCCCAACTCATGTTTACTATAGTTGGTTTATTATTTGTTTTTGCATTGTGCCATGTTGTGATATATCCCATGTCGGATATATTGTATCCATGTGTGTAACCACTTAGGTTTGTTGTAAAAGAATAAATCTGTGCATCGCCGGCCCATCCACAAGTTCTGCCTGCCATTATACCAGCCACATGTGTTCCATGTCCATCTGGGTCAGTATAAAAACTTCCACCTTGTGAACCACCCCAATTGATTTGATTTATTCTACTTGACACATTTGATTGATCATTAAATTCAGGGTGATTAAGAACAATGCCTGTATCCATTATAACACAATCAACATTTGCTCCTAGATTATTGTAAGTGTAAGAACTTGATAGTGTTGCTGAATTTTGTGTTGATGCGGCTAAACCCCAATTGTGATGAGATATGTCAACTGTATTAGTTGAGTTAGGTGTGATTGATCTTGAACCATTTACTGTACCAGTTAGTTCTAATCTATCTGACTGTGCGCCTGCTACTTTGTTTGATAATAAAACTTGATTGAACTCTTGCTCGTCAGCAACTTCTATTTCAATTGTTTCTGGAGTAGTGTTATCTATAACAGAAACTGTTCGTGTGATATCGCCCTGACCTGACGAACGTAATTCGTTGACATAGTCTTGTTTTGATATTTTAGATAAATCTACTGCTATGGTAACCTTCATAGCAGTATTTATTTCTATTGGTCTTTAACTTGTATTGAATAATTTGATAAGGGTGGGTAATTGTTTAATGCAGTTTGTAAACTAGAAGCTGTCCAGCCACTACTGGCATTTTCAACTCCTAGTTTTACAGTATTCTTGTTTATATCGCCGATATAAGAGATAGTGGCTCGTAATGCAAGACAGTTTACTAAAGATCCATAGTCTGCTTTGGATATGTTCTTTGGCTTGTCATTGCTGAAAAGACTAATCTCATAAATGTGATCAACAGCCGACATTGCCTTCATCAGTTCCTAAATTCTGCATTTCGCCATATGTTGTAAATCCAGTTTCAGCAACCTGTTCTCTATAAGGATATAGAATTTCACAGCCATTTTCACCATCTTCACTAACTTCAATTTTAATATCTCTTTTAGTGTATTTACTTGAAATTTCTTTATACAAATCATCTGCCATCATTTCACAAGACTTGTAATCTAGTTGTAATGTTCCTTCGTTGTACATTTTTTCAAGCCATCTTTTAAATTGAATAAATTCAATATCTCTATCATCATGAAATACTTCAATAGAAACTTTAAAATGAAATATGTGTCTGTGCGGATAGCCTAAAAAACTTACATCATATTCATCACCTGTTGCTAATTTTGGATCATCAAGTGCCGCTGGGTACTTGTGAATACCTTCTTTTCTAAATGTTACCCAAATAAACTTTTTCATTATACTGATACCTTTACTGCTACATAAATTAAAACAGCAAGAATAGAAAAGTTAATTAGCATATTAATATAATTTGGATTTGGTGCCATTTATTTTCTCCTATCTGTTATTCTAAAACCTCGTCTGTGCTGTAAGCTGACCATTCTGTCTTTACGATGTTGTCCATCATCTTGTTTAAGTTGTTACACCACACACCTGAATTAGTTGAATTAAAGTCAACATCATCTATTTTAATAGTGATTCTGTTAGCATAGTCTTCCGCATTTGCAATTGGCAAAGAATACATTATATGAAAGTATTCATTATCTTTGAACTTTTCAAGTTCATCTAATTTAAATTCTCTTGATATATCAAGTGTCACTTTATGTGATTTGCCAAGTAAGTAATCAATAATTTCTCTCAGTTTCATATATTTAGAATCGTCCCACTTTGTGTTTCTAAAACACATATTGGCTCCTAAATAGATGTGTCTACACGTATTTTCTTTGGCTCTCAGAGCAATCTTTTTTGGATTACGAAAGCCGACAACAAAAAGAGTTTTCTCCCCATAGAAAGGAGTCTTTTCAACTTCCGTTCCAATAAAGTAAATTACATCGGAAAGTTGTTTTTCATTTCTATAATCTCTTTTCATTGTCAATGCTTTCTCCTTCTTTTTCCATTACATGAAGTAATACCATAAAAAATAATATGGTTACTACTATGCCTATAAAGAATAAACCAATCATTAGTCCTCAAGTTGGTCACACGTTTCTTTATTGGCAGTTAACTCTTCGCCTTTTTTGTGCATCCAAATGTATGAATAAACAATTTGTCCATCACCTGATTCTGCACATTTTTTACCAAACTTAACACTTGGTGGATTGATATGCCCACTGCAACCTGCTAAGATTAGTCCTGTTACTAGTATCGCTACGATTTTCATTTTAGCTCCCTTGTACCGTTTTTAAATATTCAACCATGTTTTCTGGTGTTGTCTCAATGTATGGATCATCATCTGTTCCTTCATTGTTAATGCCTGGCTCCTGCCACCATTTTTCTACAACTCCATTTTTAACAACACACATATATCTCCAGCTTCTGTTTCCAAAACCTAAATGGTTTTTTCCAACTAGCATCCCCATGAACCTTGTAAAGTTTCCAGAACCATCTGGAATCATTTTTACATTTTCAACATTCATGTGTGTCGCCCATGCGTTCATAACAAAAGAATCATTTACTGAAATACAATATATTTCATCAATACCCATTGCTTTAATATTATTGTATTCTTTTTCGAACCCAGGTAACTGTTGAGAAGAACATGTTGGTGTGAATGCTCCTGGCAAACTGAAAAGAACAACTCTTTTATTTTTAAAATAATCGTCAGTTGTTTTGTTTAACCACTGACCACCAATAGCACACCCGCCATCAGTTTCTACTTCGTCACCTTCTCTAGTTCTAAAAGTAACTTTTGGTATCTTAAAGTTCATAAACTTCCTTTGTTAAGTTTAATAAGTCGGGACTACTCGAAAGTAGCCCCTTTCTATAACAATCAAACAATGAGGGACAAGAACGTTTAACCATTATAGAATTCTGTTTAGTTGCTTGTTCTAGCCGGCAACACATAATCATACAACCCAATTCCAGAATCAATTGAGATCTTCATCGCACCTTGTTCCGAAAATGAAATTGATGCTTGAGAAGTATCACTGAGTTTTAAAATACTCAATGTTTGTGCCAATGGCCAACTCCAGCCTCTTTTAATTTCACTTCCAACATTAGCTGTGATTGGAATCTCAACTCTATCGTTCGATCCATCACCAATGTAAAACTTCAACACCCCGCCGTCTGTTTTAGCTACAAATGTTGGTTGCACACTGCTCATTACTCCAGCAAAATAACTTAAATCTTTAAGATTTTGCTGTGTAGGTTGAATCGTTAGATCCCAATTGATTCCTTTGAATTTAATTGATTTTAATTTTTCTTCAATTAATTGAGATACCATGAATCTGTAGTTTGCACTATATCCCGATGTTGATGCAAATTGTAATTCTTCTGGTACCTGTTCACCGTTACGTTCGTTTGTAATAACTTTAATAGTAGATGATGGATCTGAATATCCTTCAAAGTTTAAATATCCTGCCAACACTGCAAGTTTACCTAGTCCTAATGTTCCGACAAACTCACTTACTGGCTTATGAAGTTTTCCTTTAAGAACAACTGTTCTATCATCGTCCATAGCTTCGACTTCAGTTTCCGTTCCGTCACCGCCATTAACTTTAACTGCTTGAATAAATCCAAGCGAATGTGTGTGTTTAACAATATCTAAGAGTATATCCCTCATATCATGTTCCTTTCAGTTTATTGTTAATAGTAACAACTTTTATCATAAAAGTCAATTGTTTTTTTATCCAATTTCAAATAAACTATCAAACGTATTGGATTGTTGGGTTTCTTTCAATTCCCAGCCCAATACTCCAATTAAGTTTTTAATTTTTTGATCAATAATTGTTTGTTCCATGGCATCATGGTCAAACGCAAGTTCTTTAAACCAACGTGGCAAATTAAGCTCATCAATTGGATAAGCAATTGAAGTATAGTTCATTGGATTGGATTTTAGCTTACAAACAATTACTTTTTGCCCGTCCATAATTGGCAAACTGTATCTATCGTTATAAGCCCTTCTTAAATCATTCCAATTTAAACTTGCTCTTACATGTCCAGGCATGGTTGGCTTTTTAATTGTTTTTACATTGTCCAGATCTGATAATCCTGCTGTTTGGTTATTGTATGAATTAACTATACCCAAATACTTGGTTAAGTTGTTTACTCTTTTAGGAGTACCTTTTTCCCAACCATCACGTTCACCAAACTCTCCTTTGAAGTCAGCTATCTTTTCAAAACAATCTTGTTTTGTTTTTCCAACCAACACCATTGTTAAAAGCTCTTCAAGAAAACGTTGTACGAATTCAGGAGTATCTGATCTTTTCAAATCAACACCCATTGCTTTAATTTTACCTGGCTTGCCATCTATATCTTTACGTTCACCTTCCAAGTCATATATCAGTGCCGCATAACGTTTCTTTGTGATAAACAATCCACTTGATGCAACAATTTCTCTACCAGCTTGAATTATTTTACCCGATTCCAAAGTAACATTAAAAGCATCTGCCATAAACTTTGGAAAAGAATTGTTTACTTCATTACCAATTCTATCATACAATTCAATAACAGATTCTTTAGTCCATTCAACATTTCCTTTTTCTACTTCTTCTTTCACCATCGGATATGCACTAAAATAAACAGAGTCAGTATCACCATATATAATCGATTCGCCAGTGTGATTATATTCTCCACAAATTATTTGATTTGTTTGTCCAGCCATGTGTTTTGTGATTGTTCTTCCGGAAAGTGTAACTGATTGACCAATACGAATATCAAAAAATCTACAGCCTGGATTTAGGATAGCACCATACAAACTATTCAAGTTAATCTTTTTAACAAGTTGTCGTTTATCCCAAAATTCTCTTTGCTTTTGATTTTCAGCTTCACGCATCTTTCCTTGCATGACTTTTCTTTCTGAATACCAACTTTCAAGCAAACCAGGAACAACTGCTTTTACATCAGTTCTAAAAATAGTTCCATTAGCACTTAAACACCAATCTTGGCCTGATTCAAAAATAATCTTATTCCATTCAGCTCCACTTTTAGATTCAGAAAAACCATCTTCAAAGTCACAAACAATTTCTATTCCAATATCTTTGTCCATGACTGCTTTATATTCAAGAGTTCCAAAAAGTCCTTCCCAGGCATCAGCGGCTGACTTACCTTCTTTCATCTTTCCGTCTATATAACTCTTAGTTGAGTCAAGTCTAAGTTGTCCTACAATAGTTTCAGGACCCATGTTTAAACTTCTAATTACAGATGGATACAGAGAATTAATATCTAAACTACCAATCCAATCGTGTAATCCTTTTTTAGGAAATGCCACATAGGCCCCAACTGCCGGAGTATTTTCTCCATTGCCATTTTGTCTTTTCCTATCTGGAATAACCATTCCTCTTTTATGTGCTTCATTAATAATTGCTTGTTCAGTAACTGCAACCGCACCCATTGTTGTTGGTAGCAGAACTGTATTTGCATGTGCAAGTTCATTAGCTAAATCAATAAACTTTAATTTGTCATCGAGCTTGGCCAATAGTGCAACGTCTTGTCTCGAATACGCAATAAACTTTTCAAAATCATTATTGTACAACTGATCTAATGTGCCATCATATGGAACTTTCTTTTCGCCAATTTCATATTCACCAATTGCATCAAGTCTATAACTATGCATCTCATGATATGTGTATTTTCTGTAAAGTTCTAAATAATCTAAATGCACACGACCAATCAAATCATATGTTTCTTGTTCATTACCAAACTTAACGTATTTTCTTTTTCTTGGAAACTTATCCCAAAGACAATATCTTGATGTAGCATCTTTTCCTAATACTTGTATTGTTCTATTAATGATATAAGGAATATCAAATCCTTCACTGTTCCAACCACTCAAGATATCTGCATCTTCAATAAATTTTAAAAACAAATCAATCAACTCTGATTCGTCTTTGCAAAGAACAGTATTATCATAACTCATTGAAATCTGTTCAGCTTCAGCTTGTGGCAGTTGCACAGGCTTCAGACACAAAGTAATAAGTCTTTGTTCTTCTGGTAACCAATTCAAGTACAAAGTTATTGCTGTTATTCTTGCATGTGGATCATGAGGTGGAGCAAATCCTCTATCTTTATCAAAGTCAACCTCGATATCAAAAAAGCAAACATGTGGCTCTGGAGAATCCATACCAAGATAGTTTTCTTCAAGACATCTAAAGATCGGATTTATATCTGATTCATAAAGTTTCTGATGACTATAAATTTTCTTTTCTTTATCAAATTCTTTAATTTGTTTAGTTGAAAATCTTGATACTGGATTACCATGTATTGTTCTATGTTTTCCTTTTGGATCAGGATAATAAAAAACATACTTTGTAGAGTACTGACGGTATTCTCTTTTGCCGTCAACTCTTTCAATTACATTAATTCTATCTTTATCTCTTTCAAGAAATGCGTCAATATAGCTCATTAAGAATTGCCTTCACTTTTCATTATAGTAACAATAATTACGAAAAAAGTCAAATAAAATTTACTTAATATTATATGCTTTGGCCAACTTTGCAGGTTCCATTCCATCAATCTGGTAAACCTGATCTGCTGTAAAATCTAAGTATTCACCATCATCAATACTTCTTCCACGAAACGATGACTCACTAAAAACTGTTTCTATTGCATACACATCTTTTTTAGGAAATGGTGTACTACCAAAACCCATAATAAGATGCTCAACTTCCATTTCAGTTTCTTCTCTGATAACATTTTTGTTAACAAGTTTTTTAATTATTAGTTCTTTATCCATGTTGTTCTATCTCCTTAAAAGTTACCACTGTCTTAACGAATGTTCTCTCGTTAGCTGACAGTTTAGCTAACATAAGTTCTTTATCTGACTGGCAATAAATTCTTGGATAACGATTCCATCTTCCATAGATTCCTTGCGCCATCATTGTGTCTTCATTCTCTTTTGCAAGAGTTTTTAATCCAGTGATGTGTTCATCATCGGATACATAACCATAATCAACACAGTGTCTATATTTTCGATAATATAAACCTTTTTTGACAACTTTTTTAACGTCAAAAAGTAATTGATGATGGTAATCGTTTATTGGACCTTCATATTCAATTATATCGTCACCCCAAATTTCCATTATCTTGTTAACAATATCTTGCCTGTTAGTATAAATCCAATGCTTTTCATGTCTCCAGTTCCACGTTAGTTTAGGAAAACTTTTGTCGTACTCCCATGAAAGTATTTTTCTCATTTCTGAGAATCTTTCTTTTTCAAGATCATAATCACCACTTCTAATACGTGTAAGCCTATAAGGAAGACTATGCTTGAATAATTTTGTACTAGGCTTTATGTTCATACTTGATATCCAACTCGTTGTTTACTGCATCTACTTTGACTTTACCACCATTCATTAATTTACCAAATAACAACTCTTTGGAAATTGGTTTTTTAATGTGCTGGTCAAATACACGTTGCATAGGTCTAGCACCCATTGATGGATTATATCCTTTGTCTAATACCCATTGTTTTGCACTGTCTGTCATTTCAATAATAATTGATTTGTCGCTTAACATTTTGTTTGTTTCGTCTAAATTTTTATCAACTATACGTAAAACATTTTGTTTATCAAGTTTAACAAACTTAACGATGCCGTCAAGTCTGTTTCTAAATTCAGGCGTAAAGAATCCTTTTATGTAATCATCATCTTCGCCTTGTCTGTCCGTTTTTCCAATACCTAACGGTGCTCTTTCTTGTTCCGCGGCACCTAAGTTAGATGTCATAACTAAAATTACTTTTTCAAAAGAAACTGTTTTTCCTGTAGATGAAGATAGTCTTCCATCATCCATCACTTGAAGTAAAACTTGTAAAACCTGTGGTGCGGCTTTTTCTACTTCGTCTAATAATAAAACACAGTTTGGATTATCTTCGATATCATTAATAAGTTGTCCACTACCTGTACTTCCTTCTGCATAACCAACATAACCAGGAGGAGCACCAATTAATTTTGATACTGAGTGTCTTTCCTGATACTCTGACATATCATATTTCAATAACTTAATACCTAAATGATCTGAAAGCTGTCTACAAGTTTCTGTTTTACCAACACCTGTTGGTCCTACAAATAGATAAGATCCAATTGGTTTATTGCTTGGTCTTAAACCAGCTTTTGCGATTAAAATACTATCAACCAAAGTTTCGATTGCTTTATCTTGTCCGAACACTTTCTTTTTAACATTGCCTTCAAGATCTGCATAGTGATCAGTTTGTTTAATATTAATCATCTCCATTGGTATTTTACTAATTCTGCTAACAACATTCTGAGCTATTTCAAGATCAACAATTGGCTTATCAGCTAATTTTGTTCTAACTGCTGAAGCATCTATAACATCAATTGCTTTGTCTGGAAAGAACTTTCCATGTATATGCTTATCACACATATCAACAATTTCATCAAGTACCCCATCAGCATATTTTACTTGATGGAATGCTTCGTATACTGGTGCTATGCCTTTAACAATTAATTTTGTATCTTCTACACTTGGTGGATCAATATCATACTTTTGAAAACGTCTCATGAGAGCTCTGTCTTTTTCAATGTTTTCTCTGTACTCTTCAGGTGTTGTTGCACCAACGCAATTTAGTTTACCTCTTGCTAATAAAGGCTTTAACATATTTGCTAAATCCATATTACTACTTCCGGCTGTACCGGCGCCTGTAATCATATGTATCTCATCAATGAATAATATAATATTATCTTTTTCAGCCAAAGTATCAAGCACAAGTTTTGCACGTTCTTCAAAATCACCTCTGTATTTTGTACCTGCCACTAATGCTCCAATATCTAAAGAAAAAACAGTTTTATCTAATAAAGGTTTTGGAACATCTTTTTCAATAATCTTTTTTGCTAGTCCTTCTGCAATAGCAGTTTTACCTACTCCAGGATCACCTACTACAATGACATTATTCTTTTTACGTCTTGCAAGAATATGTGCTATGTCATCAATTTCAGTTGACCTTCCGATGATATCATCGATATCACCACGTTGTGCAATTTCATTTAAGTTCTGACAATATGTTTCAAAGCTACCAGCTTGACTTTGCATCTCGCCCATAGCACTTTCCATAGCTTGTCTATTGATAGCATCTTTGGTAATAAACTGTATTAATGATTGCCTTGTTACTTTATTCTTCTTTAGATAATATAATGCATAACTTTCTTTTTCACTCATTATGCTTACAAGTATATCTCTCGGTAATAAAGTTTTACGACCACTAAAAATAACCTGCGTTACTGCTCTGTTAAAGACTCTTTCAATGGCTTGAGTTTTTCTTGGCTGTGTTCCATCGCGGATAATATCATTCATCTTTTGATCAATATGGGTAATGATATCTGCTTGTAAAAGTTCTACATCAGCTTTTACATCTTTAAGAATTTTTATTACCTGCGGATCTTGTAATAACGATAGTAGCAAGTGTTCTAGTGTAATATATTCGTGATTACGTTCAGATGCCATTTCAGATGCACGTTCTAATAATGACTCAATTCTATCTTCTGACATGTTCTATTGTACCATCTTTCTTAACTCGTTAATTACTTTATTATTTAAACCTTTTGGAGTAAAGGGTTTTAATGTAACATAAAGATCGCCAAAAGTTCCATTTGGCTTTGGCATACCTTTACCTTTAAATCTTGTTGTTTGTGTAGGCTGACTTGCCTCTGGTAGTGACCACGAAATTTTAGTTCCTGATATGTGATCTAATTCTATATTACAACCTACTAAAATATTTAATATATTGATAGGATAGTCTTGATATAAATCATACTTTCTTTTTTGATACGTATCATGCTCTAATAATGTTAAATGCACCATTAAGTTTCCTGGTTCAAGATCTCTTATAGATTGATCACCTAATCCTCTTAGTCTTATTATTGTGCCTGTTTCAGCATTTGCAGGTATAGTCAAAGTAACCTTTCTCTTTCCTGATGGAAGATCAATTGAAAGTAATTTTTCATCTTGAGTATATACATCTTCTAACCTACATGTCAAGCCTAATTTGATATCTTTGTTTCGCAAAGGCCTGTTTCTAAAAGATGTTCCAAAACCCCCTCCGAAAAATTCTTCAAATAAGTCTCCAACGTTCTCAAAAACATGTTCTCCATTTCTACCAAACGATCCGCTACGAAAACCAGCTTGTTGAGGATCAGTTGTTCCAAACTGATCATACATTTGTTTCTTTTCTTTGTTTGATAATATTTGATATGCTTCATTGACTTCTTTAAATTTAGCTTCGTCTCCACCTTTATCAGGATGATACTCAGCGGCTTTTTTCCTGAATGCTTTTTTAATTTCTGATTCAGAAGCCGACCTTTTTACATCTAATGTTTCGTATGGATTCATACATATAATATAACATGAATTTACAAAAAGTCAAGTGGTATTATTGCTTTTTTTCGGCTTCGTAGTATTCTCGATATTGATTTAAGATTTCTCTTAACTCAACAATGTATGCTCTGAGTTGGGCATTATTTTTGGCAAGGTTTTCATATTGCTCATCGGTCAATCCAAAAAGGACTTTATCGATTCCTTCGGCTTCCAATTTTTCAAAAACTTCTTTTTGATTATCACTTGTAATAAAAATCCATTCTATCTTTTCCAATACGATAGGATCTGGATCAGATAATGCTAAATCTGGTTTTGGTACTTCCGTTTTAAATATGTCTAATTGCTTAACTGCTGTTCCACAACTAGTAAGGAACATAGTTAGGATTAGCAATACTAGGACATTCAGGATTGATTTCTGATTTCTTAGTAGCATTTTTTTCCTTCTCCGTTAATGGCGACCCTGTTAATATTTCAAAACATCTTTGAGCATTGTCAGTCGCGTTGTTTATTATTTTTTCAATTACTTTGGTTTTATCCACTGCCAGTTTTCCAATATCTCTATTGTTCTTGTTGAATCTTTTATTAAGATCATCAAGTTCTCTTTTTTGTGTAGATATTGTAATATTTAATTTTTTGTTAGCTTCTAAAATCTTTTCGTAACTGATTTTCTGTTCTTGTATAACTGCTTTTTGATCTTGAACTGCTGATTCTAATTTTAATTGATTTGATTTTAAAATAGCATTATCTGATCTTAACTTGTTCACATAAAGTCCTGCGCCTGCTAAAGAACCTATTAAAGCAATTACCATAACTAATCTGAATGTACCAAACATACTATTTTCCCTTCTCATGAGATTTTAAAATCTCATAATATTCGCCTACACTGTGATCTCGAACACTGTCACCTATTCTTGAAAATTGACCTTTTATCCAATTCCAGACCATCATGTGCCATTTTGCATTTCCTATATGTAACTTTTTATCACTATCGATATAACACATTTTGCCAACATGACTATATCCTAAGACATAAAAAGGAACTCTTGTAACAATATCGTTATTATTTCTTATTCTCCACACTGGTGTTTGTACCCACTTACTTGCACCCCAACCTAAAGCTCTTGGGCCTCCGAATGTATAACAACTTTTAATAACAAAATCTGTGTTTTCTTCTAAACGATTGGTACAAATCAACGCACTTGCTCCTCCTAAAGAGTGTCCAGTAATATAAATGTCATACCAATCATCTCTGTCTTTTTTAATAATTTTTGTCAATAATTTTTCTACTTTAGGAAAAACTTTATCAACATAACCTTTGAATCCTCTGTGTACTTTTCCTTGGTGTCCAATAACTTTTCTAAACTTTAAATCAGCAAGTACATCTTTATATTCTCCAGGCTCAGTGCCTCTCCATGCAATATAAATTTCCTTTTCTTTGTGTGACCATATCACATAAACTTGTGAATTATCATTTTCTAGTAATTCATATAACCAACCTTGCTTTCCAGTTTTATCATCATTCATTCCTAAAGCTCTTAAACTATGAGGGAATGTTTTGCTACTTTTATAAGCGGCGGATGACAGACCAGCAAGTTTGGTCGCGAGTTTGATATCAAAATCTTTTTTTACTTTTTCTTCCACCGCAATCCTTAATAATTATTTTACTTCTTCGTCAAGAACTAAAGGTTTTTCTTTTATTCCTAATTCTTGTTCGATTCTGTCTAGTCTTTTCTTTAGAGCAGGAAATTTTGCCATACGTTTTTCTTCATCTGTAAGCAATTTTACATTGTAACGTTTAGCCGCCCAGTTGTATAGTGAATCAACTTTATTGAAAAACCACACACCTGCTTTGGTATCTTTAAACCAGTTGGCTGTTGCACTACCAATGATTGATCCTGCAATTGATTTGACTAACCAAAACCACATATTACTTGAATGCCTTGTAAATTTTATATGCACCATAAAGCACACCAGCATAAGCTAGTAATTTTGCAATTGGTCCAAATACAATTACTAGTAGGCAGAATAATACAATACCTAAACCTTCTAGTGATTCAAATGATTTTATTTTATCTAATATTTTCTTAAACATGTTTCCTCCTTTACTCTACTGGAACTTCTACTGCTCCATTTTGGTAAAATTCAACATTCCAATTATCAATTTTAACTATTTTTTTAATATCTTGTAATATTTTCATAAATGATTCCATTAATGAATCATCTCTATGCATTTCAACAAAAACCACATAGTTACCATCTTCGTCAGGTGCTGGCGACACTTCAGTGTCTAATATATCATGAGCACCTCTTTCTATAAAACTAGCAAGATCATTTGCTGGTTCTAAATCTTTTACATAAAAAGAAACTACAACAATATTTTCAGGTGAACCACTCTTTGGTTCAAAGTCATCTATAGTAACTTCAGGTAGAACAAGATTTTCTAAATCTCCTGGTCTAAGTCCCTCAAATATCTTCTTCTGATTCGTTTCCAGATTGTCTAGTCTCATCGCTTAATCCTTGTTGGTAGCCTTTTTGAAGTTCTTCTTCATCGGCTTCAGTATCATCATATATAATGACATATTTTTTTGGAATTTTTACTTTTACTACCCAAATAGGTATTTGATCTATCTTTGGCTTTTTTGTGCCGGGTTGAAAATCATCAGGTGATTCAATTTTACGTGGCTCATTGTATTTGTCTTCTTTATAATATACTTTACAATTTCTGCTTAATAGTCTTTCAGCACCTGAAGGGTCTGGCATTTTCTTGTATGGAAACATCATTGATATTTCACACCAATATCTTGAAAGATGTGGGCCATCAATAATTTCACCATCTAACCAGTTCTCGTATGAATATACGTTTAAATCGTCTAAAAATTTGTCAAACTCAATTAGTACATCTAGCAAAGATGCACTTCTGTGAACTTTAAAATGATTCTGTACTGTGTCGTTAATGTTTATCATACTAGTATTTATGCAGTAAATACTATTTGTTTTCAAACGAACTTAGGTCTAGCTCAATTAACTGCTGATATCCGCCTATGCTTTTGCCATCAATGTATATTTGTGGCATAGTTCTATGCCCTTCAGTAATGACAAATTCCCTTGCTTCTGGCTTTTCTTCAATATTAATTGCTTCAAATTCAATGCCTTTGTTCGTTAAATAGTTCTTTGCTTGTACGCAATAACCACACATATTTTTTGTGTAAACTTGTATTTTCATATGCTTTATCTTCCAAATGGGTTAGTTGTTGGCGCCGGTATTTCTACCAACGGTATTTCAATATAAATGATATCATCTCCTCTGTAAACCCCTAATTTGATTATATCACCCGGATCAAAGCCCCATAAACTTTCAATTAAATCACCAGAAACAGTCACTGGTTTATCATTTATAGAAACAATTATGTCTCCTACTTTGACTCCAAAATCTTTTGCCGGCATATCATCCACAAGTTCTTTAACTACAACAATACTCTCAATTCCTTTTTCAAGAAGAATTTTATATGTTTCTTCATCTTCAACTGCACCCATCTGTATTCCAACTCCGGGTCTTTTATGACTGCCTGTTTCTATAATTCTATCAACTACCCTTTTTACAAGTGGTGAAGGAATGGCGTAACCGTAACCAATATAGAACCTTGTTGGAGACATAATCAGCACATTGACTCCTACAACTTCTCCGTCATCATTTATCAAAGGACCACCACTGTTTCCAGGATTGATTACTGTGTCAGTTTGATAGTATTGTACGAAACTATCTTGTGGACTTTGTCTATAGTTGTTACTAATAACTCCAACAGTTAATGACCATGCTAACGATAACCCATGTCCATACGCATAAACATGATCTCCAACCTTTGCTCTTTCAGTTGCTAGTTTTAATACACTATGTGGAATATCTGTGTTAACTCTAAGAACTGCCAAATCAATACTTTTATCAACACCTACAATTTTTACATCTTTTAAAGGAAAAGGATAATGAGGCATCCATAATTCAACTTTGGTCATATTCTTAATCACGTGATAGTTTGTAACAACATGTTTGTCATCTATCCAGAAACCAGTTCCTAATCCGGATAATTGTTTTTCAACTTCTTCTGGTGGAGGTACTCGTTCTGGATCTGGTTCAAGAAACTTATCAAAACGATTAGGTGGTCCATTATCTTCTTCTTCTAATGGAACTTCATCTTCTGAATGTATTTCTGGTTGTGTGTCTTGAGATTGGAATACTAATACTATTGATGATGATACATCTTTCCAATTTTTACTTTCATGACCAAAAGCACTTTGTCCCGTTATAAAACCGCCCCAAAATGCTACAGTGAAAACTAAAATAGCTATGTGTCTAAACATTAAAATTTACCACCATCAAACAGAGTTTCTGCTGACACGGTTGGTTCCTCCTTTACTTCTACTGGAAATTTTGCTGACATGATTTCTGCGATTTCCAATGCTAACAACAAGGCTTTGTCAGTTTCTAGTCTGACTTCTTGTTGTCTAATATTTTTTGCGTTTTTTACAATCTTGTTGAAATATTCTATTGTAGGGTATGACATATTAAATCTTTTCCATTTTTTGTTTCTTTTTAAAACTACTTATATTTATGTTGGCTTCCATTTCATTTTTGAACGGACCTATCCATTCAATACACTTTTCGGTAAGTGTTTCTAGCTTTGGATTAAACGAAAAGAAAGTACCCCCTTCGAATTGAACTCCATAGTATCCAGCACAGAAAATTTCTTTGCCAGAAGGCGTTTTTGTAAAAGTTGGAATGTTACTTTTCCATTCTACATTACAAGGCTTTACTTTGGTAGGATAACCATCGAAATCACTTAATTCTTTGATCACATCAGAAACTTTGGCCTGTGATGAAAATACATCAAGACCAAATACTTCAGTTAGTTGTTCTTTAGTTGCTGTTTGTTTTTCGTTATCTTTGATAAGAAGGTAAAGATTATCTTCTTTCTTTTCTAACGTTGCAACATTTATATTATCATCTTTAACTATCCAAAATTTATCCTGTATAATTTCTTTTGCATATATCATTAATTGTATCCGTTGTTTAAATATTTTGCATGATCTGTTGGATTCTCTGCTAATTTAGTTAAACCATATTTGTTACAGAACTTCATAAATCTAACTCCAACTTGTTCGATGTGTTTGGCATTTTGAGATTCTGCTACACTTTTTAAAACATCAACTCTTACTTCATCTGGTTGACAATTCAAATCAATAAGTTGCTTGTTTCTTTCATAACAATCTTTAACACGATATTCTTCACCGTTATGATCAGTCCATCTTGCTAACATAAAGTTATTCCAAACGAATCCTTGATTCTCTCTGTCATTAAATGCTTCTTTAATTTTAGTTGCCCTGACTCCAGGATACGCACTAAAAATATTATCAGATGAATCACCACGTATACATTTTTCAAATAACATGTATTCTGGATTAGGTGCTAACTTTGGTTGTTTAGTTTTTTTATCAATGATTGGATTATCTTTTTCATCATAGTATCCACTTGACGTGATAATTTGATTTGTCATACCATTATAGATACTAACCAAAGGATTTACTAATTGATAGAAATCAGAATCAGTACTTACAATAATGTTTCTTGAATCTTTGTGTGCTTCTATCCAAAGAGCAATACAATCATCTGCTTCTGCTATCGAAGATTTAATTGCAGAACAGTTTGTTTGTTCAGCAACATATTTTAGAAAGTCATCATATGCTTCCCACCAAAACTGATCTTCTTCTTGTTCTTTTACTGAACGTTTATCTAAAACTACTTTTCTATTCTTTTTGTAAGGTTCATACACATCTTTACGCCAACTTCTGCCTTCCATACAAAACACTACATGGCCACCGTTAAACATCTGATGAGCTTTCTTTACTGAATTAAACATTATATGAAATGCTAATCCGATCTTTTCATCAAGACTTGATGCTCTGCCAGAAACGTGCCTTGCTCTAAAAAACATATTCTGAGTATCAACTAGTATGTACGTCATTAAAAATCTATTTCCCTTCCTTTACTTTCCCAAGTGCCGAATCTTGTAGGCTCTGGTCTTTGTGGTTCACCTTTGACTCCCCATTGGTTGTGGTTTGGATTAGTTTGTTGCAAGTACAACTCATGTTGTATCCATTTACCATCTACCATGAATCCCCAGTCTTTTTGTTTCTTGCCCATGTAAAATATACTCCAACAAGGAATATTATTTCCATCTTTATCTTTTGCAAGTTCAAGCCAATGTAAATCATCTGCATTTCTAAATCTAATATGACCTGGACCTCTCCAAAATTTGCCTTCTGGTGTGTGTTCCCAATATCCGCCTTTTAAAATCATTGCACCCCAGTTCCAAGGATGATCATGTAATTTAGGTTCATCACTTACTAATACTTTGTGTAAAGTAATATTAAAAGGAAAATTTTTTCTATCCTTTAAAAATATATACCATCTAATCAGGTATGGTATTTTTCCTGACCTATCAGTTATAACTCTTTTTCTGTCCTTAAAAAAATTAGCTATACTCAACTTTCCCATCTCCAAGATCTGTTTTGTTTTCTTTAATATTATCTTTTAGTTCTTGCATGACATCTGAATCCATTTCTTCCATCATGACATTTCTACAAAGATCGTTAAACCACTTATTAACAACCTCATTATTATCTTCGCCTGTGTAACCAGCTGTAATAAGATCTTCAATAAATCTTTCATTCCAGTCTAATTCAAAGTAACCATTCTTAGGTTTACTTGGATCGAAGTTTGTTTTGATAACACCCACATAAGGTTTACCATTTATAGTTGCGACTTGCTTATCATGTTCAACATCAGTTAGCTTACCATATTTCTTATCAATACCTAGTAATGCTATCTTTCTGTCATTTTCATTTTCAATGTCAAGCTCAACTATTTTTCTTTCAAGCTCTTCTCCAGCCAAATCATGTTTAGCTTTTGCAATAGCTCTTTCTTTACTGTTCTTACTCCAAAAGTCTTTTGTTAGAAAGAACGGCATTTTCATTTTTTTAGCCATAGCTTTTTCCTTTATGTTCCAATAGCATTACCAAATAGATATACATGTACTCTTGCCGACACATTGTATCCTCTTTTAAATGCTCTTGTTGCCACATCACCTGCTGTGGCTGTTTGTTCTTCTTCTCTTGCTCCTGTAGGCATAACCCACACTGGCCAGTCAACACCCAACGATCTAAACTGTTCTATAACAGATTCCATTTCGTCCCATTCACGTTGTTTGTGACCAACTACAAATTTCAATTGACCTAATGCTCCTAATTTATGATACTCTGCAACTATTTCAGGCTTGATTGCTTTTTCAGGCTTTTCACCTGATACTGTAAATAGTTTAGGACTTACACTAAAAAATATTTCTGTGTCAATATCTTTGACCCATTCAATAAATGGCTCTCTTAATTTTTGTGTTCCATTTGTTTCAAATGTCATAGATGCCGGCAAGTTACCTTGCTTTTGTAATTCTTTGTATATACCAACAGTTGCAAATTGTCCTGTAGCCATTAATGGCTCACCTCCAGTGATACACAAATGCTGATGTTGTTTAGACACAGGATGTAAAAACAATCCTTCTGGATTGCTTTCATTTTTCATTATATCGACAATTTTATTTGCTAGTACAGAAGGAGTCTCATGCCCCATAAGTCCTTTAAACTTCTTGGCCCATGTATAACTGCTATCACAACCTTTTTCCCACACAGGCAAATCTTCAACTCTTTTCACAGAATCTATATCAAAGTCTTCAAATGGAAGTTCATATGTATCAGGATTAGTTGGATCTATCTGTCCAAAACCATTGCATTGTAAATTGCACAAGAAAAATCTAATCCATGCTGTAGGCGTGCCTGTGTAATGTCCTTCACCTTGTATGCTATGAAAGATTTCAGAATAATAATACTTTTTTTCTTGCACTTTGTCCATACTCTAATTATACACTATTTAGATAAAAAGTCAATATCTGATTTAGATATTTGCAAATATTTGGTCAATTACAGGGTTTTCGACAGCATCTCTTTGCCACCAATCCTCCCATGGATAAACCAACCATACATCTTCTTGGTCTTTATTGATGAAAGTACCATACCAATTCACAGGAAAATTACTAGGTTGGTTGTAATGTAAACAGGCAAACCTAAAATCCAATCCAGAATAGTTTTTAGAAAAGTCTTCTTTCAATGCTTTAAAAGTTGCTCCTGTATCACAAATATCATCAATGATACAAACTTTTGATACTTGGTTAAATCGCTCACTGTGTGCATTCCAAGTTGGATGATCTCTTAATGATGCTTCAATTGGGACAAAAGGTTTTTTCAGTAAATGGCTTAACATTATTCCTGGTACTAGCCCACCTCTGCTGATGCCTACTACAAGATCAGGTATAAATCCATCATTGTGCATTTTTTCTACTACCAATGATAGATACGATGCTACAGTGGCATGATTAATATATTTTTTATTCATATCTATTAAACACCTCATTAACTTGTTTATTAACTTGTACAAAGGTTGCACATTTTGGCATATCTTTAATACGCCTTGCACCAATGTAAGTACAAGCACTCCTAACACCGCCAAGTATTTCAGTGATAGTGTTTGACACTGCTCCTTTGTGTGGAATAGATACTACTTTTCCTTCTGCACCACGATAACCATCTTTTCTTGATCCATGTTTTGCCATAGCCGCATCTGAACTCATTCCATAAAATTGAACTGTGCCATTTACAATTTCGCCTTCTGATTCATCATGCCCTGCTAACATTCCACCTAACATAACAAAGTCTGATCCGGCGGCAAATGCTTTTGCTACATCTCCTGGATATACACAACCACCATCTGCAATTACTTGACCACCTAGTCCATGAGCCGCGTCTGCACATTCTATCATTCCACTAAACTGCGGAACTCCGACTCCTGTCATTAATCTAGTTGTACATACTGATCCTGGACCAATTCCACACTTAACAATATCAGCACCTGAAAGAATTAATTCTTCCACTGCACCTGCTGTAATTACATTACCAGCGATAATTGTTTTATCTGGAAACTCGTCTCGAACTTTTTTAACAAAGTCTATGAAATTCTGATGATAACCATTTGCAACATCAATTGTAATAAAAGGAATGTCAGGAAATTTAGTAATGACTTCTTTCATTGTGGAATAATCTTGTGCTTCATCACTCCAAATTCTTCCTGTACCTGTGCAAACAGAAACATATTTTAATTTAATTCCTTGACCAACTGCTTCATGCCAATCATCAACTGTATAGTGTTTTCTCATTACAGTGATCATTCTATGTTCTTGTAAAACTTTTGCCATTTCAAATGTGCCAACACCATCCATGTTAGCCGCCATGATAGGAATACCTTTAAAAGTTTTTTTGGAATGAAGAAATTTAAAATCTCTTTCCATTTCAACATCTTTTCTTGATGTTAAATCTGATCGCTTTGGTTCAAGCAATACGTCTTTGTAGTCTAATTTGATATCAGGTTTAATCCTCATTACACTATCTCCTCTAGAATACCTAAACCTTCGGCTAACATCAGTAACAACCCTGCCACTAAAAAGTTACCCCATATCAAAAATCCACAACCTAGTATTCGTATAAAACTTTTTATTGTGCTAACAATAAAATGTCCTTTACCGGGATCTTTACTTGCAATAGGCATTTAATCGTGTCCTTTCATCGATAAACATATTTTGTAAAACTCGTCTCTTGTTGCTGGATCTTCTTTGAAGTGTCCCAACATAATTGCAGTTGTCATATCAGACTCATGTTCTCGAACACCTCTGTGTGTCATACAATGATGTTCTGCTTTAACAACTACTGCGATATTTTTTGTGTGTGCATATTCTTGTAATGCTTCTGCAATTTGCGAAGTCATCTCTTCTTGTATCTGTGGTCTTTCAACTATATGATGTACAATCCTGTTAAATTTAGATAAGCCAATAACTTCACCATTAGGAATAATACCTACCCATGCTTTACCCACAATGTTCTGAAAATGATGGGCACATGTTGATCTAATACTAATTGGACCACTAGTGTACATACTTTTGTATCCCATATTAGGAAAACTAGTGACTCTTGGTGGCGGTACATATCTTCCACCAAATGTTTCTCTTAACCACATCTTTGCAACACGTTTTGCTGTTTCTTGTGTATTGTGATCGTGTTCAGTATCAATACACAAAGTTTCTAAAACTTCTTGAAACTTTTCTTGTACTTCATCTTGTAATAGATCCATCTCTCCTTCTTTAATGAAATCGCTGATGTTATCATTACCATGAAATCTTTTTCCTGCATCTTTTAATCTTTGCTTGATTATTGTGCTAACTTTTTTGTCTGTCATTTATTTCTCCGAGTTATAGTCGTGGATGACTTAAGAAGGAATTTTTTCAAGATCAATCTTCTTATATGCATCACTATTAAGCCAGTTTACTGTATCTTGACATATTTTGTCAATCTCTGAGTTACCTGGTATCCAATTTAACATGTCCGTTGCTTTTGAAACATCAGCTGAAACATGCGAAGGATCCCCTTCTCTTTTTTCTTCGTTCTTTACTTTAATTTCTTTTCCAAGTGCTTTTTCCATTGACGTAAGAACTTCTTTAACACTAAAACCTTTTCCGGCGCCAATATTAAAAACTTCAGCAACACTTTGATTTTCATTAATCAAAAAGTCATGTGCTAACTTAAATGCTTTTGCAACATCCCATACATGAGTGTAATCTCGTATTGCTGTCCCATCTGGTGTACCATAATCTGTTCCAAAAATACTAAAATGTTCTTTTCTACCAGCGGCAACTTCGACCACGTTAGGAATC
>MDSZ01087493.1_pt1 | contig 27317 bp, 30 predicted proteins | sample 811201 | NCBI WGS metagenome assembly MDSZ01 (sample SAMN05326647, study PRJNA326480) | marine metagenome | isolation source: seawater | place: Indian Ocean: North | collected 2010 | reverse complement strand
TATGAAGGTGAATCAATAAATTATACTATAACAGTTAAAAATGGACAAGAACCAATAATAGACATAAATAATATTAAAGATTTTAGAGTGATTTCTGGTCCAAATTCATCAACACAAATGCAATGGATAAATGGAAAGATGTCAAGCTCATATTCACTATCATGGCAATTGATGCCAATTTCAACAGGTAATTTAAAAATACCTTCTTTCAATATTAAATTTGATAATAGCTATAAAAAAACTTCAGAAATTTCAATTACTGTTTTAGATAGAAAACAAAATAAAAGAAAATCTAATGTTGAACAACAATATTTTATAGAAGCTTCAATTGACAATATCTCACCTTATAGAGGAGAACAAATTGTTTTAACATATTCATTGTATACAAAAGTTAATTTAAGTTCATTTGATTTTTTAGATATGCCAACATTTAAGGGCTTTTGGTCCCAAGAAACTTTTTCTCCAAGGAATTTACAGTTTGAAAAAACTCAAATTAATCGTGAAGTTTGGTATAAGTCAATTGTAAAAAAAATTGCGTTGTTTCCAACTAAATCTGGTAAGCAAGCTATTGAGCCAGCAACTATTTCAATAGGAGTTAAAACTAAGAATAATAGTAGATCATTTAATTTTTTTGGAGATGATTTTTTTAGTAGAAGTAAGCAAGTTACATTGGGTACAAACGAAATAGTAGTTGATGTCAAAAAATTACCTCCAAATAAAGGTAATCCATCTGCAGCAGTAGGCAATTGGGAAATTAATACTTACATAGATAATAAAAATATTAAGCAAGATGAAGCTTTTACATTTATTATTAATATTGAAGGTGTTGGTAATATTAAATCTATTCAACCATCACAAATTGATTTTCCAAATTCATTAGAAATCTTTGATCCTGAAATTAATATAATTGATAATGATTCTAAAAATAAATTAGGTGGGAAAAAAAAGATTGAATATGTAATCATACCAAGAGATTTTGGAAACATTGATTTACCTGAAATAAAATTAACATATTTTGATGTTAGAGTAAAAAAATGGGTAACTAAAAATACTAAATCAATAAAGTTAAATGTTGAAAAAAATGATAAAACTATGCAATCATCTATAGGACTGTCAAAAGAAGAGGTGTTATTGGTTGGTCAAGATATTAGATATTTAAATAATAATCAACCAAAATTAGTTGTTAAAGATCAAAGTTTGTTTGGTTCTAAATTTTATACGCTCATAATTTTATCATTATTCTTTTTTCTATTTCCAAAATTTTTAAATAAAAGGAATTCGTTATATCAATCTTCAAAAGTTGCATTGCAATCTAAAAATGCACTTAAAATTGCAATTAAATCCATTGATAAATTAAAATTTATTGAATCAAAAGAAATGTATTCAGAATTATATTTAATTATTAATAATTATTTTGCTCACAAAACTAATAATTTTATTGAACGTACTAGTAAAGAGATAATTGACTTATGTATTGAAAATGATATGAATAAAGAAGTTGTTATTACACTAAGTGATTATTTAAGTCATCTAGATACGATAAGATATTCAAGTGTAAAAAACCTTAATGTGGAAAAAGATATTTCAGCTATTAAAGAGATTTTATATAAAATGGATGGAATATGGGTATAATTAAAAATAATATTTTTATTACATTGATTACAATTACATTTTGCAATTCTGATGTTAATAGTTTGTATGATAGAGCTATAAATTCATATAAAAATGAAAGGTTTGCAGATGCTATTATATATTTTAATAAAATTCAGGATTTAAATTATGAATCTGATATTTTTTATTACAATTTAGGCAATGCATATTATATGCAAAATAATATGCCATATGCTATTTGGGCATTTGAAAAATGTTTAAAATTGAATCCTTTAAATGAAGATGCTATTTTTAATTTAAAATTAGCAAATTTAAATGTTAAAGATAGAATTGAAATACCAAGCCCCCCATATTTGTTAAAAATGTTTAGATTAGTTAAATCATCTTATTTGCCATCAGAGTGGATTTTGATTTGGGGTTTAATTTTGTTTTTGATATCGATTGTATATATGTTTAGAGTAATTTTTTATATATATAGATTAAAAGTATTTGAGTTAATTTTATTTTGCATATTTTTTATTTCATTATTTCCAGGAACTTTTTCCATCTATGATAGCTATAATATTAAACAAGGAATTATTATTCAAAATAAAGTGAAAGTTTTTTCAGCACCATCAGCTTCCTCTACAGAATTATTCAAAATTCATGGAGGACTTAAGATTGATATTAAAGAAACTAATAACAATTGGTTAAATATAAAATTATTGGATGGAAAAGAAGGTTGGATTAAGATTAATCAAGTTTTATCATTATAAATAGAGGTATTATTATGAAAAAATATATATCTATAATTTTGATTATATTTTTAGGATGTTATTTAGATTCAAATAGTTCTGTAGACCCTTTTTACAAAGTATATGTTTCAAATCAAAGTCAAGATCATGTTACAGTTATAAATGCTAAAACAGGTGAATTGGAAAAAAATATAAAAGTGGGGCTAGGTGGTATTAATTGTTCAAATTTCTCTCAATCTAGTGATGAATGTGAAGAAAATGGTTGTACTTGGCATGAAATGAATGGAATGTCTCATTGTATGGGGCAAGGCACTACTACAGGTAATTCCCCGCATTTTATATCAATTGATGAAGATAATGGCTTTTGGTTTGTAACATTGATGGATGCGGGTTATGTTGAGCAATATAATTTATCAAATGATAATTTTATAAGTAGGATTGAATTAGGTGATTTACCTGCTTTATCAGTATTAGATACAGAAAATAAAAAAATATATATATCAAGAATGAATATGCCTGGACATATAAATATGAATGCTCAAACCAATATTATCAATGTTGTAAGTTATTCAGATGATGGATTAGTTAATGAATATGAAATAAATATATGTGATGGCTGTGATGGTATTGGTCCCCATGCATTATCAATAAATACAATGGATCAAGAATTATTTACAGCATCAGTATTATCAGATTTTTTATTTAAAATAGATTTAAGTAATAATTATGAAATTTTTTCTCAACCTATGTATAATGATGATCAAGCTATACCTAATACACTTATTCAAAAATTTAAGCCAATTCAATGTATTTATAAAAATGGTTACATACTTGTTACTTGTTCTGCTGGTAGCTGGTCTCTTGGAAATGAGGAAATTGCAGGTCAAATACATATGTATAATGCTAATACTCTAGAACAAGTTGATATTTATAGTGATTTTAATTCTAATTCTAATCCTTGGCATATAATAGGAGATAATTCAAATCATGTTTATGTAACGTTATCTGGGCAACCACTTTTAGGTGGGCAAGGGGTAGCTTGTTTATCTATTTCAGAAGATAATTTAGAATTAGTTTGGCATAATCAAGATATAAATAGTATTATGGATTCACCTCACGGAATTTCTTTGTCTTCAGATGAATCAAAATTGTTTGTTAGTGATCGAGGCAATGGTCATTTATATATATTAGATTCTTTTACTGGAGAGTTATTGAGTATTACAAATTTAGCTATAGAATCCATAGGTTCAACAGCAATTTTAGGTGGAATTGCTTCAACATTAAACGCTTGGTAAACTTCTTGATTTTATAATATGATTATATTGTAAATTCATATTATGAAATTATTTACATATAATTTTTTGATTATTTTTATTATCATATCATGTAATAAAAATATAGATGATTCAACTAATTCTGATATTAATGAGCTTTGGCCATTTAAAGTATATGAATTTGATAATGAAGGTAATATAATTTTTAGTGAAATTGATATTTTAGATTTTAGCCCTTCTAGAGAGTGTGCTAGTTGTCATCCTCAACAATATCAAGAATGGAAATTATCATCTCATTATAAATCTACAAACAATCCAATTTTTAAAATTCAGAAAAATAAAGCTAAAGAGCATTTTAATAATAAAGGTGATCGTTTTTGCATTCAATGTCATAGTCCTTCATTATTAATATCAGGATTGTATGATACTGATACATTAGAATTAAGTGATGATATTAATGAAATTATAAATGATGGTATTGGTTGTGATTTTTGTCATTCTACAACTAGATTAAACACGGCTTCACTTATTTTAGATGATTATAATTTAATAGATACTGACTATTATTTAAATCCTGGTGAAGGGATAAAATATGGTTCAAACCAAAATCCTCAAAGTAATAATTTCCATGATTCAAAATACAATTCAATATATCAAGATTCTAGATTTTGCTTACCATGTCATAATATGGTCATTAGAAATGTAGAAGCTCATATGACCATGGTTGAATGGGCATCAGATCCATTAAATGTAATGGCAGATAATAGGAATTGTCAAAGTTGTCATATGCCATTTGAAGGTGATCATCACAATCATATGTTTTCAGGTATTGATGTTGATTTAACTAAACCATTAGACCATTTTGAAAATCAAATTAGAATTGAATCAATTGAATCGTTGTTAGATACTGCAGTTATAAGTTATTTTTATAATACTGAAAGTGAAATAGCTGATACAATTTCTAATAATGATACATTAAAAATTCCTTTTACAATACAAAACAAAACAAGTCATGGTATCCCAAGCGGAACATCATATAATCGTGAAGCTTGGATTGAGTTAAAAGTATTAGATGAATTAAATAATGTTATTTGTGAATTTGGAACTATAGAAAGTAATAAGGATTTTTTAGATTATGATGAGAACAATATTATCTTTACTTCTTGGGTTCAAAATGAAATTGGTGATACAATTTTTTCATCTATAGATATCCATAGTATAATAGATAATACTTTGAAAATAAATGAGTCTGTAGAGTGGAATTATAGTTGTTTTATACCTGATCATATTTCTGGGTTAATAAAAGTTAGTTCAAGAATGAGAATTAGGCCAGTTAAGCCCCAACTTTTTTACAGTGATATTGAGTTTAATGAATATTTATACTTATTAGACAATATTCCTATTTTTGATATAAATTTATCAAGGATTGAAAAAATAATTATTATAGACTAAGCTAATTTGTCCCATGGTCCAGTTATAGCAATAGTTTTGGTTGGACTAAAAATATTTACAAATAGTATTGTGCCATCAGGAGAAAAATTAGCTCCTGCAAACTCAGAATTATTTAAAATATTTTCAGCCAGTATATAAGTACTACCATCTTGTCTTATCCCAATTAATCTATCCATACCTTTACCATCTTCACAAATTATTATATCTCCCCAAGGAGTTACAGTTAAATTATCACAAAATTCCATTGTATCTTTATTTTCTGATTCAAAGAATAATTCAACATAATTTTCTTTAATATTATATTTCCAAATTTGACCTAATTTTTGTTTGCCACCAGATGTGCAGGTAAAATAAATATAATTTTCATGATACCACATTCCTTCAGGTCTTGCAAATATGGATGCACCTAAATTGTAACCTCGGATTCTTAAATCATCTTTTCTGTTATCTACTTCATCTAAGTCAATCCATTCAATTGGATGTTTTTGATTTAATTTTATATTTTGATCTTCCCAATTTCTTGTATCAATACTTGGATTATTTGAAAATTTCATTGCCTGAAGTTGACCACCTTTTGAATAGTTTGCTTTTTTATTAGGTATAAATCTATATATTAAACCATCATTTCTATCCTCTGTTTGGTAAGCTATATGTGTAATTGGATCTATAGCAACAGCTTCATGTCTAAAACGTCCCATATCTTTTAAAGGTGTAGGAGTATTTAATATTGTTTTTTCATAAGGTATTACTTCAAAATTATAACCATGATTTTTTAATAATCCATTTCCTTTTAGATCAACAGTTTCTTCACATGAAATCCAAGTATTCCATGGAGTTATACCGCCAGAACAATTTACTAGTGTACCAGCAAGACTTAAATATTCATTTTCTACTTTATTTGTAAATGGATTATATACAATTGTTGTTGTACCTCCTCCACAGGGTTTATTGTTTTCGCCACTATCATAAAATTTAGAAATATTTTTTTTAATAAAATTATTTTCTTTAATGAGTGGATTTAATCTAATAAGATCTTCAATTTTTCTAAAATGACCAATTTCATGATTCCTAATCAAAATTATGTTATCATTTTCTCCATTAAAAGAAGCCATCCCATCTGCGTGATCTGGAACTTTAATACCATCAGACATTATACGACCTTTTTCAGAAATGATTGAGTAATGAAAACCGTCAATTAAATTCAAAATACCATCTGGATCAGTCCTTAGTTTAAAGTTTGATTTTATAGTTTTATTTTTTGATTGAAGATTTAAATAGCATGTATAGTTTAATAAACCAAAAGAGGCTATTGAAATATTTTTAATAAAATTTTTTCTAGAAATTTTTTTATTCATTTATAATTTTCTTCTTAAGTGTTTGAATTGCAGAGTAGAAGCCATTTACTCTTTGAGATGTAATAGTATTCTTTAATCCAATTTCATCCATTAGATTTATTTCATTTATTTCCAAGATCTCTTTTTTTGATTTATTATTAACATAAAGTTCTAAAATATATAGTAGACCATTAACAAATTCTGAATCTGATTCAGTTTGTATTTTAAAAGGATCATAGCTATCAATAAATAAATAGGCATTAGAAACACAACCAGGGATTTTATTTTTAGGAGTTTTGTATTTTTTTTCTAGTTTATTTTTATTTTTACTTAGATCAATTAAATAATTTAATCTATCTAATCCATCTAGGAATTCTATATTTGATTTTATAGTATTAAAGTCCATAATATTAATTTAATTTTATATAATGTATTTTTAATAAATTTTATTTTAAAAAAATAAGGAAAAGTATGATCTATATATTAGTTGTTTTTTCATTATCTTTAGTAAGTGCAAAATTGCCTAATGATGTACGTTGGGTTACCTCTTCTTCTGAGTATAAATATAACTGTATACAAACCTATCAAATGGCATATCATGCTATTTTAGATGAATGTAGAAAATCAGAAAATCCAGTTATTGTTATGGACTTAGATGAAACTGTTCTTGATAATTCAAATTATCAAGTAGGTTTATCTGAAAAAAATGAATCATACAATCCTGAAAGTTGGAGTGTTTGGGTTAATCAAGAAGAAGCTAATCTTGTTCCAGGTGCAAAAGAATTTATTCTGAATTATAAAAAAATTAAAAATTCTAAAATTATCTTTTTAAGTAATCGAATGGATAAAAATTTAAATGCAACTAAAAATAATATGAAAAAACTTTCAATTTTATTTGATGATGATATTTTTTTATTGAGACTTGATAAAGAAGATACTAAAGTTGTTAGACGAAATGAAATTACAAATGGAATAGGAAGAATGGAAAAATATGGCAAGCAGAGAGTTATTGCATATTTTGGTGATGCAATGGGTGATTTTCCAGATGATTTAAATTATCAATGGACTGTAAATAAATTCATATTTCCAAATCCAATGTATGGTAAATGGTAATCATAAAAAATTACTAAGCATACCACCTGCATGGGGACATCTTCGGCTATAAACAATTATATCAGTCTCATTTTTTCTATATAATAATAATCCATATGAATCAATAATATTTGAATTTGTTGCTGATACCCCATCAATAGTTTTTAAACTAGGATGATCAGCTAATGATAGCATATAATCATAATCTTCATTTGTTATTAATATTGATTCTTCTATGCCGTCATCATTATAAATTAACTCTGCATTATATTTAGTAAGTGGTATAATATTCTCCCAACCAGTAGTTGGTAGAGCAATATTGGTTCCATCCTGATTAAAGGTAGCAAAATGATCACTACAAGTTGTTAAAAATAAAGTTTCTGAATTTGAATTAACAATAGGATTAGGTTTGCTACATGATTGAATTATAGTTGAAGTAATACCTAGGCAAGATAAGCCTCCTAAGCATTTTCCAGTTTTTTTAATAAAATCTTTTCTACTTAAAGTTTTATTTTTCATTTATCTACAACGATCTTTGAATTTATATCAATAATATTATTGATTGGAAGCATTAACAATTTAGGAAGTTCAATGTTAAATTCATTTAAATCAATTTTGAATTTACATTGACCACTTAAATTTAAATCATTTTCTATTATTTGTATATCAATATTAACACGTTTTTCCATACCATGAAAATTTAAATTCCCTTCAATTGATTTTATCAAACTAAGCTCTGTGTAATTAATTGTATCTGATATAAATGTAACATAAGGATATTTTAGTGATTCAGTATAAAATAACATATTAGAATCTCTATTCTCATTTTTACTATCAAATGAATTTAGTTGGACAGAAACAAAAATTATAAGTTGATTATTATGGTTTTTTATATCTACTGTGAAATCTTTTGATGTACCATCCCAAGTATGAAAAGGATGCATTCCTGTATAGGTTATATATGATTTTTCTAAATTAAAATTAAATTGATTTGAAAAAAGTAAGTTAACAAATGAGAGTAGAAAAATTTTTTTCATTAAAAAAGTGTTGTTAGAAATGATAGAATATATGAAAATGTTGTAATACTACCAATAACATCATGATATTTTAAAAGATCTTTCCTATCAGAAACTCTATTTTCTAAACCAGCTATTGAGGCTTGATAACCTATGTAGGGTTGAAGCATCATTCCGGTAAAATGTATTGTAGCTAAATATCGATGAATTTTCATATTAGATAATTTGTTTTTTTTTGTATACTTCATTCCTGGTGGACTGAAAATTGATAGGCTTGCAGCAGACATATAACTTCCAAATGTTACGTATCCTAATTTCATATGTTTTTGACGTTCTTGTTCCGTGAAATCAGAATAGGATCGTCCTTTCATTGAAATACCTGAATTATATTGATAAATCATACACCCTAGTGTGAACAATGCAATCTTTTGATGTAATTGAAGCATTTCACGTCTAATTTCAAGCTCTTTAATTCTACTATTTGGATCAAAGATAGTATTTCTAAGGGCACCATCTTTACCCCATAAAAAAGTTTTAACTATGGGCATATTGTTTGGTAAGCTATCTGCAATGGTATGATAAGATAATTTGGAGTTAGCTAATAATAGGCTGAACAATTGTAACAGTAATAATAATTTGAAATTCATATATATAAGTTAAAAATAAATAGTTGTTAATTATAAATAATAACTCTAACATAATAGATTAAATGGTTTGATATTTTTTATGAAAAAAATTATAATAGTTTTAAAAATTGTATTTTTATCTTTTTTATTTTCTGATGAATTTATATTAGAAAATAATTTAATTGAAATTAGTATAAATGATGAGTTAGTAAAATACCCATTTTTAGGAGGATTCAATCAACCTAAAATACAATGGATAGACTGGGATTTTGATGGTGATACTGATTTGTTCCTTAAAGATGAAGGGAATCATTTAAGATATTATGATAATATCGGTACCCCAGATCAACCAGATTTTATACTTAAATCAACTAATTTTAAAAATCTTCAGATTGGCAATTGGTTTATTTTTAATGATTTTGATAATGATGGAGATTATGATTTAGCAACACAAAATATGAATATTCAAATTGGTTCGTATACAGCTATAGCATATTACATCAATGATGAAATGAATTTTATTCTGGGATCAAGTAGCTTATCAACTAATAATAATGAAATAGTATTTAGTGAATTAGTTTCAACTCCAACATTTACTGATATAGATAATGATGGTGATTTAGATTTTTTTAGTGGTAATTCATCGAATGGGAGTCTTACATATTATGAAAATATTGGTCACCAGAATTCTATCCCTATATTTAGCTATATAACAAATTTTTGGGAGGAGATCACAATTATTGGAGGTCTGAATCAACGACATGGTGCTAGTGCAATAACCTTTATTGATTTAGATGGTGATAGTGATTTAGATTTAAGTTGGGGTGATTATTTTCAGCAGAGTCTATATATAATATGGAATATTGGTGATGCTTATCAGCCTATAATGGATATTGAAAATATTATAACTGAATATCCCGATGAAAACCCTATAGATACTGCAGGGCAAAATATGCCTACTTTTGCTGATTTAGATAATGATAATGATAATGATCTGTTTGTTACTGTATTATTTGGAGCATATGGCACACAATATGTTAATAATTTTTATCATTATAAAAATAATGGATCACTATCTAATCCCATATATGAATTCATAACCTCAGATTATTTATCAACTCTTGATTTTTATACGGATAGTTCTCCAACATTTTCTGATATAGACAATGATGGTGATTTAGATTTTTTTATTGGCACTGAAATTGATTATTCAACTTTCCCATTTCGAGGTAGAATAAAGTATTTTAAAAATATAGGCAATATAAATAATCCTATATTCGAATTAGTAGACCCATATTTCTTAGGAACAAATATAGGAACTAATTTATCCCCAGTACTAATTGATATTGATAATGATAATGACAATGATATATTTGTTGGTGAATGGAATGGTAAAATAAAATTTTTTAAAAATAATGGAACACCTGAAAATTTTAATTTTGATTATGTTGGTGAACTTGAAGCTATTGATGAAAATAATAATATAGAAATTATTGACTTGTCAGGTAGATCATCGCCTAGATTTATAGATATAGACAATGATGGTGATTTTGATTTATTTATAGGTACAGTATCGGGTAATATTAGTTATTATGAAAATATTGGTAATAGAACAAATTATGAGTTTAGTTTTATAACTCATCAATATAGTCAAATTGAAGTAGTTCGAAATTCAAAGCCTGATTTTGTTGATATAGATAATGATAATGATTATGATCTTTTAGTTGGTTCTGAATCAATGGGTGTTAATTTTTTCAGAAACATTGGTTCTGGAGATTCTGCTATTTTTATAGTAGATAGTACATATAAATTTGTTGATGGTCAAAACATTGCTCCAGTTGTTTGTAATCTATTTAGTATAGATACACTAGATGCAATATTTGGATTGAGTACTGGAGGTATCTTTCATGCTCAATTAAGTTTGTGTAATAATGGGGATATTAATAATGATCAAAATATAGATATTTTTGATTTGAATTTAATTATTGATTCAATTTTGTTTAATGAACCAATTTTGACTGAGATTTTCTGTAAAGCTGATATAGATAATAATGATGATGTTAATATTTTTGATATAATTATGATTATTCAAATCATTTTAGATAGCTAGGTTCTCGATTTAGAATATAAATAAGTACCAATTATCAAAAAAATAAGATTTGCATTCCATACAGAAATAAAAGGATTTAAAATTCCCTTATATCCTAATGCTTGACCAAATTTTAATGCTGCATAATAAAGGAATATTGTAAAAATACTAAGACCAATACCAATTCCTATATTAGAACGTGGTTTGGTAATTGAAAGAGATAAACCAAATAAAATCATTAAAAAGCTACTGCAGGCAAAGGCAGATTTGAAATGTAGATTGACTTCCCATTTTGGTTCTTTTAATCCATTAGATTTTAATTTTTTTACAAACTCATTCAATTCAAAATAATTCATTTCTTCAGGTTTTACTGATTCTTTTGTCAAATCTAAAGGTGAAAAATTTAAATTTAGCACAGTATCTTTTTTGATTGATTTATAGTTCATCGTATCGTTTTTGAAAAGTCGTTTTGTATGGTGGGGAATATTCCACATATTTAATTTTTCATCCCAAACCATAATGTCCGCATCTATTCTAGATGAAATTTCATTATTATTAAATGATAGTATAGAAATGTTTTTAGCAGATTTTTTTTTGAAATTATATTTATTAATGATAAGTACGTTTTTATCATTAATTTGTCTGTGAATATTTTGTTTTCTAGTTTGTGAACTTTTATTTTTTTTAAAGTATTTAATTTCTAATTCAGATCTAGAATGCATTGCTTGAGTTACAATATTATTATCAAAATAAAATAATAAAATGCTAAAAAGAGCACCAATCAAAAGTAATGAAGATCCAATTCTCTTGATACTAATGCCAGATGCCTTTATTGCTGTTATTTCATTTCTTTTTTGTAATAGTCCTATGGTAAATACGGTTGATAGTAAAAGTGCCATTGGCATTGCAATGCTAATGAACCATGGAATAGTAAGTATATAGTATTGAAAGATGTCATTGTTTGGCATTTCTGTATCAATAAATTTATCCAATCTATCAATTAGGTCAACCAATAGAAAAACAATTAAAAATGAAATTATAGATAATAAAAAATTTGATAAGAATTGTCCAATGATATATTTATCTAATTTTTTCATATCTAAAATATAAATATTATATATACTATGAAAATAAATAGTATTTATTGATAAAATAAAATTATTATATTTGCATTGTCGCAGGCTTTTAATTCTATACGTGAGATAGAAAAGGCATCATTTAATACCTTTAATCTATCCATTTAACAGTATAAAACTATTGTAATATGAAAAAAATCAAATCTGTTTTAATGAATGATGATGAGTTTAATAGAACTTTAAAAAGATTGGCTCATGAAATCATTGAAAATCATAGTGACTTAGATAATGTTGTAATTATTGGAATTCGTACTAGAGGCGAATTTTTAGCAAGAAAAATCAATAATTTTATATTAGAAATTGCAAAAAAAGAAATTCCAATGGGAATTTTAGATGTGACATTCTACAGGGATGATTTCAGAACAAATCTAGGCTCTCCTCAAGTTCAAAGTTCAGATATAATGTTTCCAATAGAAAATAAAAAAATAATTTTAATTGATGATGTATTATATACTGGTAGAACAATTAGAGCCGCAATGGATGAAGTTTTTTCTTTTGGTAGACCAAAATCAATTTCTTTGTGTGTTTTGTCTGATAGAGGACATAGAGAATTACCGATAAGACCAGATTTCGTAGGTAAAAATTTTCCAACGTCAAAGTCGGAATATATATATGTACATGTGAAAGAAGTAGATAATGAAGATGCAATTTTACTTGTAGAGTACGAGGATGAAAAAAGTGAGTAGTTTAAGTCAAAAACATTTTATTGGTTTAGAAAATTCTACCAAAGAAGATATTCAAAAAATTATTGATACGGGATTTATGTTCCGCGAAGTTCTTGATAGGCCTATTAAAAAAGTTCCTTCATTATCAGGAATAAATATAGTTAATTTATTTTTTGAAAATTCAACTAGAACAAAGTTGTCTTTTGAATTGGCAGAAAAAAGATTGTCAGCTGATATAACAAATTTTGCTGCAAGTTCTTCAAGTTTAAAAAAAGGTGAAAGCTTAAAAGATACAATTCAGAATATTCATGTTATGAAAATGGATGCAATTGTAATGAGGCATCCTGTCCCTGGTGCACCATTACAGTTAACTAATTTTGTTGATGCCGTGGTTATTAATGCTGGTGATGGAAAGCATGGTCATCCAACACAAGCAATGTTAGATATGATGAGCTTATACGAAAAATTTGGTAAGTTAAAAGATTTAAAAATAGCAATTGTTGGAGATATTTTGCATAGTAGGGTAGCTTTATCTAATATTTTTGGATTGATTAAAATGGGGGCTAAAGTAACTCTATGTGGTCCGCCGCATTTAATTCCAAGGCACATTGAAAGATTAGGTGTTAATATTAATTATAATATAGATGAAGTAATTGAATGGGCTGATGCATTGAATATATTAAGAATACAAAGAGAGAGAATGGGCGTTGGTTTAATACCCTCAGTTAGAGAGTATCGTGATACATTTGGTATAACAAGCGAAAGAATGGAAAAACATAAAAAAGAGATTGTTTTTATGCATCCTGGTCCTATGAATAGAGGTGTTGAAATTGATAGTTCTATAGCTGATAGTGATCAAGCAATTATATTAGATCAGGTATTAAATGGCGTTGCTGTAAGGATGAGTATCCTTTATCTATTGCTTGGTTCTAGGAACAAGGATGGATGATGAAAAAATTATATAAAATTGATGAGAATGTGATTTTGCAAAATGGCATTATATATGATCCATTTGAAAATAAAAAATATAAAAGTGATATTTATATTAAAAATGGTTTAATCAAAAAAATTGAAGAAAACATAAAATCAAATGATGGATTAATTATAGATTGTAATAATAAAATTATTACAACTGGTTTTGTTGATATTCATGCTCATTTTCGGGAGCCTGGGCAAGAAAATAAAGAAACTATTAAAACTGGAAGTATGTCAGCAATGGCGGGTGGCTTTACTGATGTATGTATTATGCCGAATACATCTCCTCCTATTGATAGCCCTGAGGCAATTAGATTTGTTTTAGATAAAGCAGCAGCCTTACCAATAAATATTCATCCAATTGGTGCTATTACTAGAAGTCAATTAGGTAAAGAAATATCAGAAATTGGAGGTATGGTTAAAAATGGTGCAGTTGCAATTTCAGATGATGGACTACCAGTAGTAAATGGTAATGTTTTAAGATTTGCTCTTGAATATAGCAAAATGTTTGATATTCCTGTAATAAATCATGCTGAAGATGTTTGTTTAAGGGCTAATGGGATGATTAATGAAGGTTATATATCAACAATCTTAGGATTAGATGGTAATCCTGATATTTCTGAATCTACTATGATATACAGAGATTTATCAATTGCTGAATATGTTGGGGGAAAGATTCATATCCCTCATGTAAGTTCAGCTAAAAGTGTTGATATTATAAAAGAATTTAAAGATCGTGGGGTTAATGTCACTGCAGAAGTTACTCCTCATCATTTATTTGCAAATGAAGAAATTTTATTAAATTATAATTCTAATGCAAAGGTTGCTCCTCCAATTAGAACTGAAAATGATCGATTAGCACTTGTTAAAGGTCTTCAGTCAGGAGTTATTGATTGTATTGCTACAGACCATGCACCTCATGCTATTGAGGATAAAGAATGTGATTTTGAGCAAGCCTGCTGTGGTACAATAGGTTTAGAAACTGCTTTTTCTCTATCCTACGAGGCTTTGGTTAAAAATGGATCTTCAATTGAAGATCTTATAAGATGGTTTACTTTAAACCCTAGTAAAATTGTAGGGATTAAGAAGCATGGAATAGTAGTTGATAAAATGGCAGATATTTGTATTATAGATATAGAAAAAGAATGGACACTTTCTAATAAAGATATTTATTCCAAATCAGATAATACTCCATTTATTGGTACTAAATTTTCTACTTTTGTCGACTCAGTTATTTCAAAAGGATATTTTTTTAAATAAAAATGTTATTATATGTTGACATATCAATATCAATACTAGTAGATTTATAGGCTTTAGTAGAGGCGGATATTTAATTTTAAAATAACTAATAATTATGCAAACATATTCAATTACACATAATGATATAAAAAAAGATTGGTTTATTGTTGATGCAGAAGGTAAAACCTTAGGCAGATTAGCCAGTCGGATAGCGCAAGTATTAAGAGGTAAAAATAAGCCTGACTTTACACCACATATGGATATGGGTGATTTTATTGTAGTCATTAATGCTGCAAAAATTAAGCTTTCAGGTAATAAAGAAAAAGATAAAACATATTTTTTTCACACTGGTTATCCTGGTCATCATCGTCAGGTATCGGTTTCTAAGATGAGGAAAGAATCTCCTGAGTTTATTATAACTAATGCTGTTAAGGGAATGTTGCCTCATAATAAGCTTGGTAGGAAAATATTAAAAAATTTAAAAGTTTTTTCTGGGCCTGATCATAATCATCAAGCTCAACAACCTAAAGAATTAGAGTTATAAATATGTCAAAAAAAAATAATTTTCAGGCTACAGGTAGAAGAAAAACCTCTGTTGCTAGAATCAATTTAGTAAAAGGAAAAGGAAATATACTGATTAATGGTAGATCGGTGGATGATTATTTTGGAAGAGATTCTACAAAAATGGTTATGATGCAACCATTAGAATTAACAAGTTCCCAAAAATCCTTTAATATTAACATTAATGTGTGCGGAGGTGGTACTAATGGTCAGGCTGGTGCAATAAGACATGGCTTGGCTAGAGTTCTGCAAAAAGTTGATCCTGATCTTCATTTAACTTTAAAGCAGGCAGGTATGTTGACTAGAGATTCAAGGCAAGTTGAAAGAAAAAAATATGGTCAGCCTGGTGCGCGTAAAAAATTCCAATTTTCAAAGAGATAATATATGTCAGATAATAATATACAAGAATTTTTAAAAGCTGGTGTTCATTTTGGACATCCTACAAGTCGTTGGAATCCAAATTTTAAGCCATATATAGCTATGAAAAAAAATGGTATCCACATTATAGATTTAGAATCAACAATGAGCTGTTTAGAGAAAGCAGGTAAAGAGATATTTAAATTGGTTAAGGGTGGTGGAAATATTTTATTTGTCGGTACGAAAAAACAAGCTAAGGATGTTATCCAGCAGCAGTCTGATAGGTGTGGAATGTTTTATGTAGTTGAAAGATGGTTGGGTGGTACATTGACAAACTTTGCAACAATCAAAAAAAGTATTAGACGTTTAGCTAAGCTAGAAAAAGAGTCATCTCAGTTGTATGATAATCTAACAAAAAAAGAAATTAACATGTTGGATAGAGAGAGAATTAAGCTTAGCGATTTGCATAGAGGTATCAAAGATATGAAGCATCTTCCATCTGCATTATTTTTTGTTGATGGTATTCATGAAAAAATAGCAATTAATGAAGCCTATACATTGGGTATCCCTGTTTTTGGAATGGTTGATACTAATACTGATCCAACTGCAATTAACTATCCTATTCCTTCTAATGATGATTCAATCAAATCTATAAATGCTATTGTTGGTTATATAGCTGATGTAGTATTGGAGGCGAAAGGTATGAATAAAAGTGATGAAAGTGTTCCTCATCAAGATGCAGATGATAGCAATAAAAAATCTAATGAGGGAGCTAAATAATGATTGCTGCAAAATCAGTTAAGGAATTAAGAGAAGCTACGGGTGCAGGAATGATGGATTGTAAAAAAGCCTTACAAGCAACAGATGGTAATGTTGAGAAGGCTCTCGAACATTTGAGAAAAGCAGGAATTGCAAAAGCAGAGAAAAAATCAGGTAGATCAACAATGGAAGGTTTGATTGAATTCTATATTCATCAAGGTGGAAAACTGGGAGTTTTGGTTGAAATAAATTGTGAGACTGATTTTGTTGCAAGGACAGATCAATTTCAGAAGTTTACTAAAGATATTGCTATGCATATAGCAGCAGCAAATCCTATTGCAGTAAATCGTGAAGACATATCTGAAGAAGTTGTAGAAAAGGAAAAAGAAATTTTTGCTGAACTTACACGAAAAGAAGGAAAGCCCGATCATATTGTGGATAAAATAGTCCAAGGAAGGTTAGATAAATTTTATTCAGAAAATTCTTTATTAGAACAAAATTTTGTTAAAGATCCTGAAAAAAAAGTTCAAGACATTTTAACTGATATAATTGCAAAGCTAGGTGAAAATGTATCAATAAAAAGATTTTCTAGATTCCAGTTAGGTGAATCTATGCAAAGCTCTTCTGATTCCAATGAAGAGTCCAATGAAAAGACCGATTAATTAAGCTAATAAAAAATTCATAAATGAATCCTAAAAAAATCAACCGTATTTTATTAAAAATGAGCGGTGAGATTTTAGCTGGTGATCATAAATTTGGTATAGATCCTGAAATTACTAAAAATTTAGCTCAACAAGTTATATTAGCTTTAAAGCAAAATATTCAAATAGGCATTGTAATTGGTGGAGGGAATATCTTTAGAGGTATTTCTGTTGCTGATAAGGGGCTTGATAGAGTGTCTGGTGATTATTTAGGGATGATGGCAACAATCATGAATTCAGTTGCATTACAATCCGCTCTTGAAAATTTAGGTTGTAATACTCGAGTAATGTCTGCATTGAGTATCACTCAATTAGCAGAACCATATATTAGAAGAAGAGCTATTCGTCATTTAGAAAAAAATAGAGTTGTTATATTTGCTGGAGGTACTGGTAATCCATATTTTACTACAGATACTGCAGCTGTTTTAAGGGCAATTGAAATTGATGCTGACATCGTTTTAAAAGGAACTAAAGTAGATGGGGTATACTCTGATGATCCTGAAAAAAACACAAATGCTAAATTGTATGATAAATTGAATTTTAAAGAAGTTATTAATAATGAATTACGTGTAATGGATTTAACAGCAATTACTCTTTGTAAAGAAAATAAATTACCAATATCTGTGTTTAATATTCAGAATAGTAAAAATTTAGTAAACCTATTAAAAGGTAAAAAAATAGGAACAATAATTAATTAAGGAATAATATTTATGGTAAATGATATTTTTAAAGATATTAAATCAAGAATGTCAAAAGCAGTTGAGCATAATATTAATGAAGTTGCTACAATAAGAACAGGTAGAGCATCAATGAATATATTAGATCCTGTAAAAGTAGATTATTATGGTACACCACAGCCATTAAAATCAATATCACAGATATCTGTACCTGAAGCACAGACTATAGTTATACAACCATTTGATCCAAATAGTCTTGAATTGATTGAAAAAGCAATTATAAGCTCTGATATAGGTTTAAATCCTAATAATGATGGAAATGTTATAAGGTTGTCTATCCCAGCGTTAACTGCCGAGCGAAGAAAAGAATTGGTCCGTGTAGTTCACCAAATTATTGAGGATGGAAGAATATCAATTAGAAATATTAGAAGAGATGGAAATGATCAATTAAAAAAAATGAATAATAATAATGAATTATCAGATGATAATTTGAAAAGAGCTATGGATGATATTCAGGAAATGACTGATCAGCATATTGAAAAGTTAAATTCTTTACAAAAAAATAAAGAATTAGAAATTATGGAATAATTAATCAATAATTGCAGATTTAATCCATCCTTTTTCTCCATATTGATTGAATAGTTTTATTTGTCCATAGTTATTCTTAGAGCTCCCTATAGTTCCAATTTGAATATCCCAATTATTGAATATGCTAAATAATCCACCATTAGAAGAAGAACCTATGTATGTTCTTATATTTCCATCTTTATTAAAAGTCTTTATAATACCATTACCGTTTGAGCCAGTTCCAGCAGAAAATGTTGGAACCCCATAATTATTGTATGATGATATGAAACCACTTCCATTTTCATTTGTTCCAAAAGAATTTGCAAGTTCTCCATAATTATTCATTATTTGCATTTTACCACCATTCGAATTGGTGCTTAAAATAATTCTTTCTTTGTTTTTATCATTAATTATAATAAGTTTTTTACAAATCAACTCATCAGATACTATTTTCTGATTTGTTGCACCCATAAGTAAAAAAGTAATGATGCTTCCTAGTATTCCTATTAATAAACTTTTAAAATCTATATTTTTCATTTTATCTCCTAGTTTATAAGTTCTTCCAGCCTGGTACCCATAAGGTTGTTTTTTTTAATTCATTAAAATTAATAATAATTCTAACTGATTTATTACAGATAGCATAAAGTTCAATAGTATTATTTTTTTTAAATATATTGATAACTTCAAAGTGTTTTGCACCATCTATGTTTTTTAAAGATGTCCATTTTGAATGAAGTAGTTTTTTAAGTGTTTTCAAAGTAGTTTAATTTTATATATTTAATATATTTGTATCTTTAGTTAAAATAAATCATAATTTATAGGATTCAATTTAGCTATTTTTTGCTATGATATAAATAAAAAGGAGTATTTTTGAATATATATATATATATAATAAGTATTTTAATTTGTTTTATAAGTTGTAATAAGGAATTAACAGAAGAAGAGTTATTGCATAAAACCGATCCAATTGGTTTGTATGGAGAAAAAATTACATTAAAAAATTATATCAATATTGATAAAATTATTACTAATCCAGTTAATTATATAGATAAAGAAGTTTTAGTTTCAGGAGTAATAGAAAATGTATGTCCTATGCGCGGATGTTGGATTGACATTAAAGAAGAAAAATCAGATAAAATTATTAAGGTTAAGGTTAAAGATGGAAATATAGTTTTTCCAATTTCAGCGAAAAATTTTCAAGTAAAAGTTCAAGGGGTTGTAACTAAAATTGTATATACTGAAGAGCAAGCAATTAATTGGAAAAAACATCTTGCAGAGGAACAAGGAGTTATATTGGATGCAGATTCAATACAGATTGTTGAATCAGATTTAATAGAATATAGAATTAATAGTAAAAGAGCTGAAATATTTAAATGATGCGTTATAAAATAATTTCACTAGTTTTGTTAATTCTATCGTTTAATTGCGATAAATTATTTCCAGAAGATAATGAAGGTCCAATTATTTCAATATTAAAACCTGTGAATTTTGATATAGTTAATGAGTCTGTTAAGATTTTACCATTAAGTCCAAATTATGATATTCCTAAAGTAGATATTTTTTTAAGTAAAGTTGAGCCAGTATTAATATCAGATTCTACTTTAATTGAAAAATTTAAAAATAAAGAAGATTTTTATGAAGAAATTATTATATTAGATAAACAATTAATTGGAACTGATACTGATGGAAAACCTTTAAAATTTTTATGGAATACAACTACAAAATTAGAAGATTATTGCTGTTCAGATTATCCTGATAGTTCAGTATGGTTTTTAACCGTTGAAGGATACGATTCAAAAAATAATAAAACTCAAAGTGAAGGTATTTTTTTAATGGTTGATAATTCTGTATCAAATCCAGATTCAATAAATATTAACTCAGTTATGCTTAATCAAGATGGAAATTTTATTATAAATTGGGATAGATCTTATGAAAGTGATTTTTATTCATATATCCTTACAAAATCATTGAATAATGATATGTCAAATAATGACACAGTTTTTCAAACGTTTAATATAGATAGCATATCATTTGTTGATTCATTAATAAATCCTTTAATATATCAATATTATGCTATTACAGTTATAGATACTTTCGATTATTTTACTAAAGGACCTATTTTTTCATCTTCTTTAGATCAACATCCCATTTCTATTTCAATTTATGATGTAAAATATGATTATGATTCTATGACAGTTATATGGGAAAAATCTATTGATAGTGATATAGAGCAGGTTAAATTATTATATTCTTTATCTGAATCTGTAAGTAAGGATACAATATTCACAACCAATTCTTTGAATGATACAATTTTTTCCATTAGAGAATTTGACCCTACTATAGAAAATTGGTTTTGGATAATGTCTGTGGATACATTTGGTCAGTCAACATTAGGACCTGGATTGAGTAATGTAATTAATCTTCCACCTATACAGAGTAATTTAGATTCAATTAATTTTATTCCTATGTTAGAATATGAATTAGGAAGTTTTGATATTTTTTGGGAAAAAAATTCACAAGAAGATTTTATTGGTTATACTTTATTTGAATCTATAAATGATGATATGATGAATTCTAATTTAATAATAGAAATTAATGATTCTAATATTGTAAGTCATACTATACCAAATATAGATTTTGGAGAGATTAGATATTATCAGGTTGTTGTTGAAGATGCATGGCAGCAAGAAACTTCTAGTGATATATTTGTAGGAAATTCAAATTATTATTTTAATAAAAAATATGATTTTTATGAAACTAATGATAATATTTATTCAGTAGTGGATTTATGTGAAAGTAATTATGATAATTGTAAATATTTGATTTCTGGTACTTCAATACCTACTGGAGATACAAGAACAGATTTATGGGTTGCTTTTGTTGATTCATTAGGTGTTTTAGAGGAACAAATTTATACATATAGTAACACTGGTGAAACTGATCAAATTACATCTGTAATAAAATCATATGATGATAATTTTATATTAAATACTTCTATTGGTAGTTTTAACTCAACAGCATATAATCCTAAAATTATAAAATTAAGTTCAATGAATTTATCAATATTGTGGGAAATAGATATATGTACAATAGATCAGAATATAGAATGCAATTCTAATAAAAATTATAGTAAAAATTTAAAAGAGTTAGATAATAATAATTTTGTTTTAACAGGTTATTCATCTAGAGATGATAATCCTAGTAACATGTGGATTATACAAATTGATAATAATGGTTATTATCTTAATAGTTTTCATAGAATTACTGAACCCTTTATTGATCAGCCTCCTTATAATGATTTGTGTGATGATAATGAGACTTTTACAGATAAAAATGGTGATGGTGTATGGAATTTATATGATAATGATACAAAAGGTTTTGATTTCATTGAAGATAATGATGGTTTTATAATTGTTGGTTCAATTGAAAATAATAATGAAAAAGATATTTTGATATCAAAATATAACAGTTCTTTAAATACACTCTTATGGGAAGTTGTATGGGATAACCCTGGAGATGATGAAGCTTATTCAATTGTTATAGATAATAATCAATATATTATTGCTGGTTATAAAACTAGTGAAAATAAAGATTTTGTATTATTAACTATTAATAATGATGGAACAAATTTACAGGAAATTGATTTTCAATCAATGTTTGCTAGTACTGGAGATGATGTTATAAACAAAATAGTTGAAACTTCAGATGATTATTTTATGATTGTTGGATATACTTCTTTATCAGGCAATGGTGACAAAGATATATATGTATCAAAAATAAAAGATTCTTTTATTGAATGGGAAAAAACATATGGATGTTCCTATGATGATATAGGTTACGATATAAAAGAAACCTTTGAAGGAAATAGTGGAGGCTTTGTTATCGGAGGTAAAGTTTCAAATAATAATAATTCAGATTCATGGTTGATAAAGACAAATCATCTAGGAATAACGACTGAAATTATATGCGAAGATTAAAATATGATGAGTAAAATTGCATTTTTTAGAAAAATAATGTAAATTATTAATATGTTAAGAAAAATAATTATAATTCAAAGTATATTTTTATCAATTTTATTCTCTAATTGTAATGAAGGATTTTTAGAAATTGATGATAATTGTTATTGGACATTAGATTTAATTGTATTACAAAAGATTATTTTAAATAGTGAATTATCAATTGCCCCACTTGAATTAGGTGTCCAAGAATGGGAAAATGGAAGATTAGTAAGTCTATGTTCATCAATATATTCAATCAATGGTTGTCAGCAAGATTATCAATTGTCCGGTAATATCCCAAATGAAATTCATTTTTTAGATCATTTAAGAAGTTTAATACTAATAGGTAATAATCTATCTGGAGAAATTCCAGAAAATATAGGTCAATTAAGTAATCTAGAGTATTTGGATTTAAGTTATAATAATTTTGAAGGCGTAATACCTTTTGAATTTGGAAATTTATCTAAGCTAACTGATCTATATATTAGTAATAATAATATCTCAGGATTAATTCCAGAAGCTTTATGTAATTTAAGTTTGTTAAAAAACTTTTATGCATTTTCAAATCAAATAACAGGTAATTTACCTGAATGTATTGGTAGTTTATCAGAATTATCCATTCTAGTTTTATTTGATAATGAAATTAATGGTAATATTCCAAATTCCATTGGTTCGCTATCTAAGCTTACATATATAGATCTATCAAGTAATCAATTAGTTTCATTGCCCGAATCGATAGGTGAAATGCCATCATTGAATTATATTCATTTAAATAATAATAATTTAATTAATTTACCTGAATCTATATGTGATTTAGAAATAAATTGGAATTTCCCTAGTGTTTCAAGTATTTATGATAATTATCTTTGTGAATTAGGTTATTATCCTGAATGTCTTGAAGAATTTTTGGGAGATCAGGTATGTGATTGGTATTTAATTGGTGATACTAATTTAAATGGCGAAGTAAATATTTTAGATGTAGTTAGATTAGTTGCCATAATTTTATTCATAGATGATATTAATGAATTTCAATTTGTTGTTTCCGATACATTTGTTGATTCAAGTCTAGATATTTTAGATATTATTGTACTAATAGATATAGTTCTAGATTAGATTTTAATAAATTCTTGAATTTTGTGGTTTAGATCACGTTAAAAAATTTAATTGTTTCAACTCACATTTAGTTTATTTTTATAGTTTTAATTTTCTCGTAGTAATAAAAAAGGAGAAAACAATGAACACTATAAATTTAAAAACAACTGAAGAAGCTAAATGCTTTAAATCATTATGTCAACAGTTACCTTTATTAGTTATTAAGACTCAATGTGGTTTAGGTAAATATGAATTTAGTAGTATTGGTGTTAATGATTCCTCCAAGTTAATTATAAAATATAGATTAATAAATGATAATGACTTTAAGGATAATGAAAAAATAGCTTATTATTTAGGTGATTATTGTTATTTTAATGCTGAACAGTTTTTATATGCATGTAAATATTATGCAATCTCATAATTGAATAATTTGATTTTTACGGGTTCATCATTTTATTTAAATTTGATATGATAAAAAACGTATACTATTATTAACAATTTTTATAAAATCAGTAAAAAAAATAAAGAATGCATACATTTTTTGCATGCTAATGGTTTTCCACCTCAAGCATACCAAGAATTGTTTAATGAGATTAGTAATGATTTTCAATTGAGTGCACCATTATTGAGGAGTTTTTGGGACCATATTCCTGATGCTAAAATTGAAAATTGGGAATTGCTTGTAGAAGATTTTTTAAAATATATTAGTTTACAAAATAAATTTGAAAATAATATTGGTATTGGTCATTCAATAGGTGGAACAATATTATTATATTCTATTATTAGGAAACCTAATTTATTTTCAAAAGTAATTATTTTAGATCCGGTATTATTTTCTCCATATAAATGCAATATATGGAGTATTATTAAAAAAATGGGTTTAGGTTTATATTTTCATCCATTAGCAAAAAATGCTTTATATAGAAAACAAAAGTTTAAATCAAAGAATTCAATTTTTAATCGATATAGAGAGAAAAAAATATTTTCAAAATTAACTGATAAATCTTTAAAAATATATATTAACAGTATTTTTAAAAAAGAGAATGATTACTATAATTTAAATTTTTCTTCAAAAATTGAATCAGATATTTATTTATCAGGTTTAACCTTAGAACATTATATCTTTAAAAATATACATAAAATTCAATCCAAAGTCTATGTAATGTATGCAGACTTAAATAGTACAATTGATAAGAAGTTTAAAAATATATTAAGTCAAAACAAATTCATAAAATTAGAGAAAATGGTTGGATTATCTCATTTATTTCCAATGGAAAATTCTAAAAAAGTATATCTAAATATTAAAAATTTTTTAATTTAACATTTTTTTTATTTCTAATTTAGATTCAATCAAATCATGGTGTTCTACATGTAATAGATTAGCTATTTGTTTTATCACATGATCCTCAAGATAATGAAGGTTTTGATCACAAAAAGCAATTTCATAAATAGATAAAATGAATTTAATTTTTTTTTGATAATTGAATTTATTATTAATTTCTTTACAAAATTGATATAAGTCAGTTGAATCCTTTAAATGTTCTTTTGCATTATTTATAACAGCTATTGATTCTTTTTTTGAAATTTGAAAAAAAATCATGATTATATTTTGAATTGATTCTAACTCATTAGAATCAATAATTTCATCTGCTTTTGCAACACCTAATAGTAAAGCGGTGGTTGAGATATGTATGTTCATTATTACCTTTATGATTTAGTTTATAAATAGAATTTAGATTAACTTATTATATTGAAAATTTAAATATATTTAATTATATCAAATGAAAATTATTAAAATTTATCCAAATAGTTTAGCTACTGAAATTGGTTTAAAACCTGGAGATAGACTCCTTAAGATTAATGATCAAAAAGTCAAAGATGATATTGATTATCAATTTAAAATAGCTGATCAATTAGTCAAATTAGATTTTGAAATCGATGGTAAAAGAATACAATATGAAATTGAAAAACATTATGATGATACTCTTGGTGTAGAATTTGAAGAGTTTAAAATTAGAGCTTGTGCTAATGATTGTGTTTTTTGCTTTGTTGATCAAAATCCTGAAGGGATGAGAAAAGAGCTTTATTTTAGAGATGGAGATTTTAGATTATCATATCTACATGGACATTATGTAACAATGACTAATATGGGTCAAAAAGATCTCAATAGAGTTGTTGAACAAAGGTTGTCACCACTATATATATCAGTTCATATAACAGAATCGAAGCTTAGGAAAGAGCTTTTTCTTTATAACAAAGATGATCATATTTTAGATAAGATCAAATTTTTAGTTGAAAATAATATTGAATTACATGCTCAAGTAGTTTTAATGCCTACATTAAATGACGGTAAATATTTATTAAAAACGATTAAAGATTTATATCAGTTTCATCCGATGCTTAAATCTTTATCAATTGTACCGGTTGGATTAACAAAACATAGAAAAGGTTTAATGGATTTAAAAAGTGTCGATAAAGAATATGCGCAAGAATTTATAAGTCATATAGGAGAAATATCTGAAATTTATAAAGGCAAGAATAATCCATTTATATTACTATCTGATGAATGGTATTTAATGACTGGTATTAGTTTACCTCCAATCTATAATAATGATGGATTAGATTTGATCGAAAATGGAGTTGGTCAAGTTATGAATTTTATGGAGAAATTTCAAATTGAGAAAAAATCATTTCCTATATCGATGAAAGCCAAAACAAAGATTACTATTGCTACAGGAACATTGATTTATGATTTTTTTAAAAGTAATATCGTAGATTATTTAAATGAGAATGTTGAAAATCTAGAGGTTAATTTAATTCCGATTAAAAATAACTTTTATGGAGAGGTTGTTAATGTATCAGGCCTTCTAACTGGTAGAGATATAGTAAATCAATTGATTGGAAAGGAAATCGGATCTAGCTTATGGCTTTCTCATAGAGTCTTAAATGATGAACAAACTATGACTTTAGATAATATGACTTTACAAGATATATCTAAAGCATTGCAGATACCTGTATATATATCTGAAGATAGTATTTTAGAAATATTTAATTGTGAGCTTTATGGCTAATCCAATTGTTGCAATTTTAGGTAGACCGAATGTTGGTAAATCAACACTTTTTAATCGATTAGTGGGTAAGAGTCATGCGATTGTATCTCCAATAGAAGGAATAACAAGAGATAGAATTTATGGTTCAGTAGAGTGGACTGGTAAGCATTTTGATATTATTGATACCGGTGGATATTTACCAGCTAGTGAAGATAAGATCGAAAAAGCTGTTAGATATCAAGGACAACTTGCTTTAGATGAGGCAGATTTAATTATATTGCTTATTGATGGGAAGCAAGATTTGACTTCTAG
>MDSZ01057839.1_pt1 | contig 27319 bp, 22 predicted proteins | sample 811201 | NCBI WGS metagenome assembly MDSZ01 (sample SAMN05326647, study PRJNA326480) | marine metagenome | isolation source: seawater | place: Indian Ocean: North | collected 2010 | reverse complement strand
TGCCGGCTACCAGGTTTTTGTCGCGACGAACCAAGCAGGCATCGCGAGAGGAAAACTGAGCCTGTCAGCTCTCGAGTCAATTCATCAACGGATGCTTAACGAAGTATCGGCAGCAGGCGGTTCAATTGTCGATATTCAGTATTGTCCACATCATCCCGATGACCACTGTCGATGCAGAAAGCCGCTGCCAGGCATGTTGCTGACCCTGGCGGCCAGGCACAACCTGGATCTCAGGGAGGGCTACTTTGTGGGGGATTCAGCAAAAGACCTCGAAGCGGCAGCAGCAGCAGATTGCCAGGGTGTGCTGGTTCTCACCGGCAACGGGAAAGAAACGCTTCGCTCTTTTCCTGACCACCAGGCGACCTTTACCGATCTCGCTGAATTCGTCGATCACCTCCTGCTTCGCTAGATATCTAGATTTGCCACCGCGAGTGCATTTTCTTCGATAAACTCCCGGCGAGGTTCAACCTGGTCACCCATCAACGTATTAAAAACCAGATCCGCTGCAATCGCATCTTCTATAGTCACTTTCAACATGGTACGTTTATCCGGGTCCATGGTAGTATCCCAGAGCTGATCAGGGTTCATTTCGCCCAAACCTTTATACCGTTGCCGAGATTGACCGCGCAGCGCCTCTTTCTGCAACCAATCAAGTGCACCCGCAAGATCAGTCACCGATTCAGACCTATCACCTCGAATAACTCGTCCCATATCACCAAGTAAGTCCGCGATTTTCTCCGCAAAGTCACCGAAAGATCGATAATCTGCCGAACTAAAAAACTCTCGGTCAAGACGATAATCTTTTCTAACTCCATGATTTATCTGGGAAATAACTGGGTAAAAGATATGACGTTCAGGATCTTCTTCTACTGATGCTTCATAGACAGTCCTCGAACTAGCAACGTCCCGAAGTGCTGAACTTAATTGTTGGGTCCAAGCTTCAACAAGTTTCGAGTCATCTAAATCTGACACAGATAATCTTGGCATGTGTATCATGTTTTCTAGAACAAGTAATGGGTAGACTCGCTCCAATCGCTGCATCTGGCCTAGAATACGATAGTAAGACTCTGCCAGTTCTCTCAGCTCATCACCAGTAATGACCTGATTCTCTCGTCCTGTCTCCAGTCTAGCGTCCTCCAAAGAAGCGTCTAACAGGTATTTAGTAAGCTCCCCTTCATCTTTAATATATCTTTCCTGTTTACCCCGTTTCATCTTATAGAGGGGTGGTTGAGCTATTAAAAGATGCCCACGTTCAATCAATTCAGGCATGTGTCGGAAAAAGAAGGTCAATAATAGCGTCCTGATATGCGCGCCATCGACATCCGCATCCGTCATGATAATAATCCGGTGATAGCGAAGTTTATCTGGATCAAATTCATCCCGACCGATACCACAACCGAGAGCTGTAATAAGTGTCCCAACTTCCTGGGAAGACAGCATCTTGTCAAACCTAGCTTTTTCGACGTTAAGTATTTTGCCCTTTAAAGGTAATATCGCCTGAGTTCTTCTATCTCTACCCTGTTTTGCCGAGCCACCTGCTGAATCGCCCTCGACCAGATAAATTTCGCACTGCGACGGGTCTTTCTCCTGACAATCAGCGAGTTTGCCAGGCAGTCCAGCAATATCTAGAGCGCCCTTTCTACGTGTCATCTCCCTAGCTTTTCTCGCTGCTTCTCTGGCACGAGCAGCATCAATCATTTTTTGCACAATGGCTTTGGCTTCTTGCGGATTTTCAAGGAGATAGTTACTGAAGTGCTCGCCCATTTCCTGCTCAACAGCCGTTTTAACTTCTGATGAGACTAACTTATCCTTGGTTTGCGACGAAAACTTCGGTTCTGGTACCTTAACAGAGACAATAGCAGTAAGGCCCTCACGCGCATCGTCTCCGGTGGTATTAACCTGGGCTTTCTTGCCCATACCTTCACTATCAATGTAATTATTCAAGCCTCTAGTGAGTGCCCCCCGGAACCCCTGCAGATGAGTACCTCCATCGCCTTGTGGGATATTGTTCGTGTAGGCAAGTATTGTTTCTTGGAACGAATCATTCCATTGAAGAGCGACTTCAACCGAGACCCCATCGTCGCGCTCCGCGCTGAAATGGAAAATAGTATTAAGTGGGGATTTATTTTGATTGAGAAACTCGACAAAGGTCCGCAAACCCCCGTCATACTTAAACTTTTCACTTTTTCCCGATCTTTCATCGGTCAAATTTATAGCAATACCTGAATTCAGAAACGATAGTTCTCGTAGTCGTTTGGCAAGAATATCGTAGTGAAACTCTATATTAGAAAAGGTTTCTGGCGATGGCCTAAAGCGACAACGAGTACCCGTCTGGGTTGTTTGCCCAACAACCTTAAGGGCCTGATCTGGCACACCATCATGGTATGTTTGTTCCCACACTTTGCCGTCTCGCCAAATGGTAAGTTCGAGTTCTGAAGACAAAGCATTCACCACCGAAACACCGACACCATGTAGGCCGCCCGAGACTTTATAGTTGCTGTCATCAAACTTTCCACCAGCATGCAGGACAGTCATAATCACTTCCGCTGCACTTCGCCCTTCTTCTTCATGCATATCCGTGGGTATACCCCGCCCATCATCAGATACAGTTATAGATTCGTCGGGATGAATAGTTACTCCGATTTCAGAACAATAACCCTCTAGGGCTTCGTCGATGGAGTTGTCGACGAGTTCCTGCACCATATGATGCAATCCGGTACCATCATCAGTGTCCCCGATATACATACCTGGTCGTTTACGAACAGCATCAAGCCCTTTTAGAACTTTGATACTGCTGGAATTATAAGATTTTCCGTCGGCCATACTATCTGATGCTCCTATTTACTTGGATCCGTCGGTGTTCTCTCGTCCCATGCCGCACATGTAACAAGACTCTAGCTCAACAGGATTTGACCATGTTCCACGTGAAACAGGGTAACGATCTCATTTTCACAACAATCGACTAATATACGACTATCTACTCCAGTCACCAGCGCCTGATTCGAGGTCTTAGCCAAATACGAACCCACACGCCGGCGGTGCACGATATCAAACTCCGACGCGAGATCATCTATAAGATACAAGGTATTTTGCTCTCTGTTCAATTCGCCCTGAGCAAGAATAAGGCTCCATACAATACCCTTCAGCTCACCCCTGGAACATATCTTAGTAGCCAGATCACCGTTAACCGTTATTCTAACATCTGCGCGCTGAAAACCCTTCTGCGTAAACCCTCTTTTTTCATCAATTTGTGCTTCATTTTCATAGATTTGAAAGAGTTCAACGCCATCGGGCCAGCCCCGGCTATAACTAATGTCCACCTCATCGAGCTGACAGATAGACTCAACCACTTGCTTGAAGATTGGACGGTAGTCACTGAGATATTGCTCCCTTGCGCAATGAATACGAAGAGCATGCTCGGCCAGCTGAAATGACCAGGTCTTAAAAGCCCTGCTTTGACTATCACCTTCTCGGAGCAGTTGATTTCTTTGCCGAAGACAACGGTTCGCAGCCTCCCAAAGCTCTACGAACCCTTGTTCCACGTGGAACAGTCCCCAGTTTAAAAATCTTCGCCGAGGATCAGGTGGCCCCAGTAGCAAATCCACTGATTCCGGCCCAAGTATGCGAGTTGGCAGTATTTCAGCGAGTTCGCTAGCCCTCGAGCAGGTTTCACCATTGATTCTGATGTCTCGCTCGCCATTCCGATTTCGTACGATTCCTATTTGCCAGCGCTGTTGACCCTTTTTAAGTTCTCCTCGCACCAAACAATCATCTGACCCTTTCCGGATTACTGGATCTAACGCAAGTGTTCGAAAAGACCTTCCTGAAGATAAAAAATATGCTGCTTCCAACAAGCTTGTTTTCCCGCTGCCATTCTTTCCACTAATAAAGTTAATACCGGGATTCAGGTCTAGCTGAATATCCTGAAGGTTCCTGAAGCGCGAGGCAAAAAGCCGCTCCAGGCTCATAACTTCATCGGCATGACCACATAGGTAGCATCCTCATGGCCTGGATCCTCTATGACAGCACTGCTGTTAGAATCATTTAATGTAATGCGTACCCGGTCATCGTCGATGACGGATAAAACATCCTGAAGGTAAGTAACGTTAAAACCAACTTCCAGACTTTCTCCTTCATAATCAACCGATACAATTTCCTCAGCCTCTTCCTGTTCAGGGTTGTTGGCTGACAACTGCAACTGTCCAGCCGATAATGCAACTCTAATACCACGAAATTTCTCGTTTGATAAAATAGCAGTGCGGCTCAAAGCTTGGCGAAGTTCCTGTTTATCTGCGATAACTACTTTATCCCCGTCACGAGGAATAACTCTTTCATAGTCTGGAAACTTTCCATCAACAAGTTTAGTTGTTAGTGTAAACATTTCAGAACTCGCGCAGAGATGGGTGGTTCCTACCGATACAGATACCTCTCCATCAAGCTCCTGAAGCAATCGCTGAATCTCTATCACACCTTTACGTGGCAAGATAACTTGTTTCGAGACATCCAGGGCTGTTTCTAAATGCAAGTCGCCTAGAGCCAATCGATGCCCATCAGTCGCCACAGAACGAACATGACCATCACGGATCTCGAGCAACATGCCATTCAGAAAATAACGCACATCCTGTTGGGCCATTGCGAACGCGGTTTTGTCTAGTAGCTTTTTAAAAGACTTACTATCTAAAGCAGCAGACAGGTCAGGATCAGAATGATCTACAGAGGGGAAATCGTTCGCTGGTAGTGTAGACAACGTCGAACGGAACCTACCTGAACGAATCTCTAAGCGCCCATCTGCCAAAATAAACTGGATATCGGCTTTCTCCGGAAGCTCTCGACAAATATCTAGTAACTTGCGCGCCGGAACAGTGATCTCACCCGACTCCGCGTTAGCAACATCTAACTTACCAATCAACTCTACTTCGAGATCAGTACCAGTCATTGAAAGACGATTGTCATTGATTCGAAGAAGAAGGTTCGCCAATACTGGTAAAGTCTGACGACGCTCTACAACACCTGCCACTTGTTGTAGAGGTCTTAACAACAATTCCCTGTTAACCGAAAACTTCATGTAGCCCTACCTCCCAAACCGATCCAAGGTATATAAGTTAGCACTTGCTAACTTTATAGAATAGCAAAAAAGCCTTTGGTTCGCCGCCAGCAGTATACCGCTAGGTGCCTTGCTTTCGCAGCAACCAATTATGAGCACTATCCAGCGATGACCGCTAAAAATAGCTATTTAAACAACAACGCCTTGCATAACACCGTTTACAACATCATCGGACTAATAACATATAAACACTCTTTCTCGTCCACATCTTCTAACAGACAAGCGCTGCTCGAATCAGAAAACGTCATTCTAACCTGAGAACCTGCCATAGCCGATAGTGCCTCTATAAGGTAGCTCACGTTGAAACCAATCTCCACAGATTCTCCGCTGTAACTGACAATTAGGGTTTCCTCTGCTTCTTCCTGTTGGGGATTATTCGTATGCATATCTAGTCTATCCTGCAACAAAATCAATCTAACGTTCCGATAAAGTTCATTTGACAATATTGCGGTTCGTGAAAGCGCATCCTTCAGTGTCTGTCGATCGACCAACATTACTTTATCCCCATCAAGGGGTATCGCTCTTGAATAATCTGGGTAGGTTGCGTCGATCAATTTCGTTACTAACCTGGCACCAGGAACATCGACGGTCATATGGTTGGATGTGAAATCTAGGCGAAGCGTTACTTCGTCATCAAGGCTAGCAATTAATCGCGCTATCTCAGCAATCGCTTTGCGTGGAACAATAAACTGATCACGTTCAGTATGATCACCCACTTCTAAATAACAACTCGCTAGTCGTTGACCGTTTGTAGCGACAACATGAACACGACCGTCACTGATCTCGAACAAAGTACCATTAAAAAAGTATCGTACGTCTTGTTGTGCCATCGCGAAGCTAGTTCGCTTTAGTAACCATCGCAGTTGTTTTGTCAGCATTTCTACAGAGAAAGTTGCTTCAGCCGGCTCAATACTTGGAAATTGATCTGGAGGCAGTGAGGCTAAAGAAGAAGTGAAACGCCCGCTATCTATTTGAACACGATTACCATCACGCTTTGCGGTCAAAGGCGTCGAGTCCGTCAAGCTGCGGCATATATCCATTAATTTACGAGCAGGAACGGTAACTGCGCCGCCACTTTCGACATCGATATCAGATATTAACAGACTGATTTCAACTTCTTCGTCACAGCCAACAATTGTCAGACTGTTTTCCCGAACGTCCAATAACAAATTAGAAAGAATCGGTGCGGTTTGTTTTCGCTCGACTACGCCACAGGCTAACTGCAGAGGCCCCAAGAGCTTCTCTCGGTCAGTGGTGAAATTCATGATGCACGCGTCCGCATAAACCTGCTAATTAAACAGCAGAACTATCCTGTCAGTAGCCGTAGAAGATTATTATAGTCTTCCATTATCTCGCGACTACTCTCTCTCAACTCCTCAATTTTTCTACACGCATGAAGAACCGTCGTGTGATCCCTACCACCAAAAGCATCACCGATTTCAGGAAGACTATGATTCGTAAGTTCTTTTGCTAACGCCATAGCTACTTGTCTCGGTCTAGCTATAGATCGAGTACGTTTTTTTGAGTGGAGATCTCCAACTCTAATCTTGTAATAATCTGCTGCAATCTTTTGAATATTTTCTATGCCGATCTGTCTATCCTGAATAGCAATCAGGTCTCTCAGCGACTCTCTAACTTGCTCAAGAGTAATCTCTCTGCCTGTGAATTTCGCGTTAGCTATCACTCGCTTGAGAGCTCCCTCTAGCTCACGAACATTTGATCTGATGCGCTCTGCAATAAAAAAAGCTGCTTCACTCGGCAAGTTAACTTGTTCTACCTCCGCCTTTTTCATCAGGATCGCCACTCGCGTTTCAAGTTCCGGCGGTTCTACAGGTGCCGTCATTCCCCAGACGAATCGACTTTCTAAACGTTCTTCAAGGCCTTCAATTTCCTTTGGGTATCGATCACACGTAAGCACAATCTGACTACCATCTTCCTGTAATCTATTGAAAACATGAAAAAACTCCTCTTGAGTTTTCATTCCCTTGGCCAAAAACTGAATATCGTCCATTAAAAGAACGTCCACAGAACGATAATACTTGGTAAATTCAGACATCGTGCCTTGTTCGATAGCGCGAACCATATCCTCCATAAAACGCTGAGAGTACATGTAGGCAACCTTTAAATGAGGATGTCTATCTGCTATCGAATTACCCACGGCATGCATTAAATGGGTTTTTCCCAAACCGACACCACCATAAAGTAGCAGCGGATTATAAGATGCTCCTCCAACGTTTTCAGAAACCTGAAAAGCAGCTGCCCTAGCTAGCTGGTTTGACCGACCTTCCACGAAAGTATCGAAAGTAAAACCCTTATTTAGATCCAATAGCGGATAAAATCGCTCTCGTGCCGTGAATGGGTTTTGTTCAGCTTTTTCTTTAACAACTCTCCCCGTACTTCCTATTTCTAGCTGAATCTGTCCCTTTCCTGCATGAGACAACAACTCTTTAATTCTGGCCAAAAAGTTGTCGTTGACCTGATCCCGAATATATTTATTCGGTGCTAGCAACCTCAGCGTGCTGTTCTCATCGACAACCTGTAGCGGTTTGATCCAGGTATTGAACTGCTGTGACGACAGCTCCTCCTCCAGTCGGTCAAGACATTTTTGCCAGATCGTTGCTCCCACAGAGCCCCCGTGTTGATTGTATAAAACTTATGTTTTGTTCAGGATATCTCTCTTCACCCAAAAGAGCTGATAAAAACCCAGCTATTTTCGTAAATTGCATCCCTTATCAAGTAGATATCTAAAGAGCTAAGTTAGGCTCCATAAATCGTTATTGACAAGAACCGAATAAGTCATTCGGCGGGTAAAGATATTCAACATCGCTAACTGTTTCACGCGTCCCGCGCGCTATGATCATAACTTTATTCGACGACTCAAGCCAAGCGATTGTGCAGAAATTTCTAGCAAAAACAGTATTATTTTCAGTAAGTTATACAATAAGACACAGGATTGCCGGTGACTAACCTGTTGACAACCTGTGGATTAAATCAAAGGCTTTCTTATCGCAATATCCCATGTGGGTAACATCTCGTCTTTAACTCAGCTTTTCCACATGTTACTAGGATTATTCTCACTGATATTCCAATGACTTATGTCGTTCATAACTTTCTGAATTATCGAGCAAAATTAGGGTTCTTAACAGGCAGAAAGCTCTTAATAAAAACAATAATAATAAATTTAATATATATATTTAATTATAAATATAAAAACCCTTTACCCACTCATTAACGATTAGATTGACGCTTCAACATAACTCTTTTAGAATCGCGCTCCCTTTGGAAGCCCAATTTTAGGGAAAGACTAATGAAACGAACATTCCAGCCCAGCGTTTTGAAACGAAAGAGAACCCATGGTTTCAGGGCCCGAATGGCTACCAAGGGTGGAAAGCTCGTTATCAAACGTCGTCGAGCAAAAGGACGTAAGGTACTGTCAGCTTAAAATTACAAGTTGGGCAACCGACTCAGTGCTGCCAGATAGCTATGGAGCTATAAACTAAGATTTTAGCAGCAATACATGCCAGAAAACTCTTTTCCTTCATCTCATAGACTGCTGAAGTCCGATGATTTTAACGCTGTTTTTGATCAACGAGACTATTCAGTTAGCAATAAGTCGATACTAGTTCTAGCATCGAGAAACTCTCTTGGGTTTAATCGCCTAGGGATGATTGTCGGAAAAAAAAGCCTACCCCACGCCGTAGACAGAAATAGAATGAAGCGCCACATTAGAGAATGCTTTCGCCATATGAACCAAATTGGTCTGGATGTAATTGCTCTCGTTAGGCCTAGTATACGTGACACGTCGTATAAAAAACCCCGCGAAATGATATCCCTATTGCTGCACAGCCTTGAAGAGAAATCATCTCGTGATTAAAGGAACGGTATTAACCTTAATACGTTTTTACCAGGCTACTATTTCAGTTTTTTTAGGACCAAGGTGTAGATTTTATCCTACATGTTCGCAGTACGCCGTTGAATCTATAGAAAATCATGGTGTAATAAAGGGCACGAAGTTAGCGCTAAAACGCTTGGTTAAGTGCCATCCTTTACATCCCGGCGGCGTAGATCCTGTTCCTCCAACAACTGAGCAACTTTGACATGGACTTTCAGCGGTTACTAATCCTGATGGGCCTCGCAGTGACGGCTTACATGTTGATACTGGCTTGGAACGAGGATTACGGAGCCGGTGGGAGGTTGGTTACCGAAAAGACAGAACCGGTCACAGAAACGCGCCAGGCTCCTTTGGAGGTCAAGTCTCCCGCCGGGGACATTCCAGCGATGGATGATTTAGAGTCCGATATGGTCACTGATATAGTCCCTCGTTTAGAAGAACCAGAACAGTCACTGCGGCGTTTAACAACCGAAAAAAGTCGTTTAGTCGATATTAAGACAGACGTGCTTGAAGTGCAGATTGATCTTACGGGTGGTGATATTACCCGAGTTGCACTGCCAGCATATCCAGCGTCATTGGAAGCGCCAGATATTCCGTTTCTCCTGGTTGATCCCCGTAACAAATATGTTGCCCAGAGCGGGCTGATAGGGCCGAGTGGAACAGACAGTTCGGGATCGCGACCTTTATTTACAACAAGTAGGTACGACTATGACATTGGTAGTGCTGATAAATTGAATGTGACACTGGCGCTCACGCAGGAAAACGGTGCAGTTATTTTAAAGCACTTTATGTTTCGGCGTGGTGATTACCTAATTAGAGTCGAATACGAAATCCGTAATCTATCTAACGAAGACTGGCGTGCAGCTCTTTTCACTCAGATTAAACGTGATGGACAACAACCCATATCATTCTCGGATAATCTGATGGGGTTGCAACCATACGTAGGTGGAGCGACTAGGTCACAAGATGAATTTTACCGGAAGCTAGAGTTTGACGATCTTGAAGAAGAGTCCTACAAACTCGTTCGCCAGCAAGGATATATGGCTTTGGTGCAGCATTACTTCGTTAGCGCCTGGATACCGGAAGACAATGAGCAGATCAACTATCAAGCCCGAAAGCTGCCGGGCAAAGACGTGTTTCTGTTTGGTTTTACAACACCGGCCATGAAACTTTCCCCTGGACAAGAAGGCATATTGGCTGCTCAGTACTATGTTGGCCCGAAAGACCAGTATCGCATGCGAGAAATAGCTGAAGGTCTTGATCTAACTGTTGATTACGGATTCCTATGGTGGTTATCTCAACCGCTGTTTTATTTACTAACAGTCCTCTACTCATTTTTCTCAAACTGGGGTCTAGCGATCATAGGTTTAACAGTCATCGTAAAGACATTGCTCTATCCTCTCTCAGCAGCAAGTTTTAGATCTATGGCGAAAATGAGGAAGCTACAACCGGAAATGGCTCGTCTTAAAGAACGTTATGGCGATGACCGGCAGCAGTTTTCCCAGTCGATGATGGAGCTTTACAAGAAAGAAGGAGCAAACCCTTTAGGAGGGTGTCTTCCGATACTTCTTCAAATGCCCGTATTTCTCGCGCTTTACTGGACTCTGATGGAAAGTGTTGAGCTCCGTCAGGCACCTTTCATCCTTTGGATCCATGATTTATCGGCAATGGACCCCTATTTTGTCCTGCCTATCTTAATGGGCATCTCGATGTACCTGACACAACTCATGCAACCAGAACCACCTGACCCAATTCAGGCAAAGGTTTTTAAATTTATGCCAATTATGTTTACCTTTTTCTTCCTTTGGTTCCCGTCAGGACTGGTTCTTTATTGGTTGGTCAACAATATTCTGTCGATTATGCAGCAATGGTATGTAACTCGGCAGATAGAAAAATCAGGATAAGATAAACTTATGTCCTCCGCCTACCCGGAAGACACTATTACCGCTATAGCGACAGCTCCTGGTCAAGCAGGGATAGGAGTTGTGCGCGTTTCCGGTCCATTTTCAAGTCAGATAGCGGTAGCTATGCTTGGATTTTGTCCAGAGCCTAGGGTGGCTACTTATTCGAGTTTTCTAACAACCTCAGGAGAAGTATTGGATCAGGGCTTAGCGCTTTTTTTCGCGGGTCCGAGATCTTTTACAGGTGAAGACGTACTGGAACTTCAAGGCCATGGAGGCCCGGTAGTCCTTGATATGGTCTTATCACGGGTTTTAGAACTAGGTGCCAGGATGGCAGAACCAGGAGAATTCACTAAACGGGCTTTCTTGAATGACAAACTTGATTTAACACAAGCCGAGGCGATTAGTGATCTCATCAGTAGTAGTACCCGACAAGCAGCCTCGGGTGCTATGCGATCTCTTCAAGGGAGTTTTTCGGTCCATGTAAATGATCTGATTTCTAATGTTACAAAACTGAGAGTTTATGTTGAGGCCGCAATAGACTTTCCTGAAGAGGAAGTTAATTTTCTTGCGGATGACAGCATTAATACCCAATTGAGGAAAATCATTGGCGATATCCAACATTTGATTAAAGAATCTAACACTGGACGACTCTTGTCGGTTGGAGCGTCTGTTGTTTTGTTGGGTAAACCTAACGCTGGTAAGTCTAGCCTGATGAACCGTTTAACTGCGAGTGAAGCTTCAATTGTAACCTCGATGCCAGGTACTACCCGAGACACGGTGGAGCAACAACTTCATCTAGATGGAATACCGCTGCAAATTACGGATACTGCGGGGATTCGAGACAGTGTTGATGAAATAGAGGCAGAGGGGGTTCGAAGGGCGCTCGCCGCATCGGATCGAGCGGACTTGGCGATAATCGTTGTTGACGCGAGTTTACCTAAACCGGCATTAGACCTTCAGGAATTATCAGGTCTAACAGACATACCATCCATTGTTGTTTACAACAAAATGGATTTGGTAGATGACCTCAGTCTGCCGCCCGAGGCACTGGCAGTTTCTGCGATAAATGGTTTTGGCTTCGATTCGCTTACAGCAGTAATCAAGCAAAAAATCGGAGTGGAGACTCCTGTTGAATCGGGTTTTACCTCACGAAGACGTCATGTGACAGCTTTGAAGGAAGCGCTTAACGCGGCAATCAAAGGGCGAGAAGAATTCGAGTCCAGTCATTCTGGCGAATTATTGGCTGAAGAATTAAGGGAGTGCCAGATTAGTTTAGGCCAGATTTCTGGAGAATTTACCGCTGACGACCTATTGGGTGAGATCTTCAGTAGTTTTTGTATTGGCAAATAGTCTCTTATACGTATACTTTGCGTCCCTCGGTGGTCGAGTACGCCGGAAGCTGGGATTGAGAAAATGGAGATGGAATACGACGTTATCGTGGTAGGGGGTGGCCATGCAGGCACTGAGGCGGCGCTCGCTTCTGCCCGGGTAGGTGCTCGCACACTGTTGATTACTCAGAACATCGAAACACTCGGTCAAATGTCTTGCAACCCCGCTATAGGCGGTATTGGCAAGAGTCATTTAGTCAAAGAGATCGATGCCCTTGGTGGAGCGATGGCGATCGCTGCGGACAGAGCTGGAATTCACTTTCGTGTTCTAAATTCGCGAAAGGGTCCTGCAGTCAGAGCGACCAGGACACAAGCGGATCGTCAGCTTTATAAGGCAGCTATTAGAGAACTCTTAGAGAATCAACAAAACCTGAGCATTTTTCAGCAATCTGTTGAAGATTTGATCCTCGAAGGCGATGCGGTTCGAGGAGTGGTGACACAAATGGGCCTGTATATCAAATCGCAGGCTGTTGTGTTAACCGTAGGTACGTTTTTGGGCGGCGTGATTCACGTCGGGCTCGACCGAAAGGCAGGCGGTCGAATGGGAGATGCCCCGTCTATCCCACTAGCAGATCGGCTGCGTGAATTACCCTTCACCGTCGGACGACTGAAAACGGGAACGCCCCCTAGGATCGATGGTACATCGATCGACTACGAAAATTTAGAACCTCAGCCTGGCGATAGTCCGAGGCCAGTAATGTCTTATATGTCCTCAGTGGACGATCATCCTGAACAGGTAAACTGTCATATCACCCACACCAACAGCAGAACTCACGAAATTATTGAGGCGGGGTTAGATAGCTCACCACTCTATGCAGGCGTTATCGAAGGTATAGGACCGCGATATTGTCCTTCAATTGAAGATAAGGTTGTTAGGTTTTCTGACAAACAGTCCCACCAGATTTTTATTGAGCCAGAAGGTTTAGGCTCTAATGAAGTTTATCCCAACGGCATTAGTACTAGCTTGCCATTTCAGACTCAACAGGAACTGGTTAGATCAATCAAGGGTTTTGAAAAAGCGCATATAACAAGACCTGGGTACGCAATTGAATATGACTTCTTCGAACCTAGGGAACTGAAACCGAGCTTAGAAACGAAATATTTGGATGGCCTTTTTTTTGCCGGTCAAATCAATGGTACGACCGGTTATGAAGAAGCCGGTGCTCAGGGATTGGTCGCAGGTCTTAATGCAGCAAGGCAGACCCGCGATCAAGAACCATGGGCTCCTAGGCGCAGTGAGGCGTACATCGGTGTGTTAATTGATGACCTAATTACGCTTGGAACGAGGGAACCCTATCGAATGTTCACTTCGCGGGCTGAATATCGACTGACGTTGCGACAAGATAATGCTGATCGCCGCTTAACAGAAATCGGTCGCGAGCTTGGGCTGGTTGATGAAATTCGTTGGCGCCGTTTTTGTAAAAAACGAGCGGCGATAGAGACTCTAGGACAGGAATTAAAAAGCTCATACGTTCAAGCTAGAGATAACCGCATTGAGAAACTTTTGGACCAGTCCCTGACCCGCGAATATAGCTTGTATGAGCTACTGAAGAGGCCTGAAGTACATATTGAAGAGTTGTTGCTGTCTGCGGACCTTGTTTGTGAGGATAACGAGGTTTTTGAACAGGTAGAGATAGACTGTAAATACCACGGTTATATCGCAAGGCAGTCGGCTGAGATAGAGCGACTAAGAGCTCATCAGGAGTCCCCGTTGCCGGTTGCTTTTGACTATAGTCAGGTAACTGGTTTGTCAAACGAAGTGGTGCAAAAACTAAATGAAGTGAAACCTGTAACCTTAGGGCAAGCAGGGCGAATTTCTGGTGTTACGCCGGCTGCTGTATCGCTTTTGATGATTTATATGAAAAAGCAGAAGGCCGATAGCAAAAATCTTGATGAGAAGGCCGTAGAAGTCAATTCAAGTCCGACCTGATGCGTGTCTCTGATTTGCTTGAAGAGGGCCTTCAAGCGTTGCATTTGCCGGTTGAATCGAGACTGGTCGACCAATTGCTGTCCTACCAACACTTGTTGCTTCGCTGGAATAAAAGTACAAACCTGACAGCGATTACAGAACCCCTCAAGTTTGTTACCCATCACTTGCTCGATGCCCTCGCTGTCCATGAGTTTCTTGCCGGTAAGCGGATTCTCGACGTCGGCAGTGGAGCTGGTTTGCCAGGCATTCCTCTCGCTCTGATCAAACCAGATAAACACTTTATACTGTTGGATTCCAATGGTAAGAAAACACGTTTCATGATGCAGGCACGTATCGAGTTGGGCCTCCAAAACGTTACGATTGTGGAGTCGAGGGTAGAAAAATATGATGACCACGTAGACCATGTCATTTCGAGGGCTTTCTCCAGCCTGGAAGATTTTTCTAGTAACTGTTTAAGGTTACTCAATAAAAAAGGTACTCTGCTTGCTATGAAGGGCCCCGAGTACGGTAGTGAAATGGATGCGCTGGTCAACTGTCAAGTCAGGGTACATGCGGTATCCGTTCCAATGCTCGATGCCGCTAGATACCTTATTGAAATACAGGCTAGCTAGTGCATGGCAATAGTATTATCAGTAGCAAATCAAAAAGGCGGTGTTGGCAAGACCACAACCAGCGTAAACCTAGCCGCTTCCCTCGCTCAGATGAAACGGCGAGTCTTGCTGATCGATCTTGATCCTCAGGGAAACGCGACCATGGGCTCTGGTATCAATAAGCACGACCTCGAAGTCTCAGTATACGATGTGTTGGTAGATGATGCGGATGCCGCAGAGATGATCGTGCAGGCTGAGGCTGCGGGATTTGATTTATTGGGAGCGAATACAGATCTAACTGGTGCAGAACTTGATCTCGCTAATAGGGAGAAACGGGAATACCGGCTACGAGAAGCGTTGGGGTCTCTGCAGCAACGATATGACTATGTGATTATAGATTGTCCCCCCGCGTTAGGACTCTTAACTATAAATGGTCTTGTTGCGGCGGACAGCGTCATTATTCCTATGCAGTGCGAGTACTACGCTTTAGAGGGATTGTCCGCTCTTATGGGCACAATCGAAAGAATTAAGGCATCCCTCAACCCCGATCTGATGGTCGAAGGTTTGGTGAGAACTATGTACGATCCACGGAACAGCTTGAGTCGAGAGGTATCCTTGCAGTTGATAGAACATTTTGGGGATAAGGTTTATCGTACCGTCGTGCCAAGAAATGTTCGTTTGGCAGAAGCTCCTAGCTATGGAGTACCGATCATTTTTTACGATAGACAGTCAAGAGGCGCGAGAGCTTATCTTGCGTTAGCTGGCGAGGTGGTTAAGCGTAGGGAAGGATAGCGCTTTGTGGTGCTTGAATCTTGATCATCCGCCGTTTTAAAAGGCTGCACCTAGGATCAGCAAAAAGTCTGCTAAAGCAAAAATAAGGAAAAATAAGTCAAAAGGTAGAACAAACATGGTCACAAAAAAACGTCTTGGTAGGGGAATAGATGAACTTATTCCAAGGGACAGGCCTGTTGTGACAGATTCGGGTCTAGAGGAAATTCCCATAGAATTAATTCAACCAGGGCGATACCAGCCTCGCTCTCACTTTGATCCGGCCGCCATCTCTCAGCTCGCAGAATCAATAAGAAGCCGAGGGTTAATGCAACCGATCGTTTTGAGGGCCTTAGAAGCAGACCGTTACGAAATAATTGCTGGAGAAAGACGTTGGCGGGCTGCCCAATTAGTAGGGATGGAAAAAATAACAGCGATCATTAGGAACGTTGACGACGAAGCAGTGCTTGCTATGTCTCTTATTGAGAACATCCAGCGTGAAGACCTGAATCCGTTGGAAGAAGCCAACGCGCTGCGGCGATTGACCGACGAATTTCAACTGACTCATGAGGAAATAGCAAAAGCGGTCGGCAAATCGCGTAGCACAGTGACAAATATGTTGAGGTTGTGTTCACTTCATCCTCGGGTTGCAAGTATGCTTCAGGCAGGTGAGATCGACATGGGACATGCGAGAGCGCTCCTGACATTGGATGACGAGCGCCAGGTTGATGTAGCGCAAGAAATAGTTCGACTCGGATTGAACGTGCGGCAGACCGAAGTATTTGTTAGCGAGCTTACAAAACCAAAACAGTCAAAAAAAATTAGAACAAATGACGCTGATACTCTTCGTCTCGAAGAAAACCTGAGTCAGCGCTTGGGCCAACCTGTCCAAATCCGCCATTCGGTCAAGGGTAATGGGAAGTTAATAATCGCTTACAACAATCTTGACGAGTTAGATGGCGTTCTGGAGAAAATCGGTTTTAAGGAATAGGCCCTAAAAAACGCTGAAATCCCCTAAAAATGGCTCTTTCTGTGTTGCCCCACAACATCCAAATCACTATACTCTGCCCGCGAAAAGGAACGGGTCGCTTCGAGCAGAATAAATGTTAGGTTTTATGGTTGTACGACCGTTAAACAACTAATGAAATCTCCGTTTGTTCGGATCCTATTAGTACAAAGTGCAGTTACAACGCTGATAACGAGCTGCTTACTGTTAATGGCTGAAGAAGGAGCATTATCGGTATTCCTAGCAGGTGTAAGCTGCATTCTGCCTACTTTGTTCGTGACGTTTATGAGCCTTCGACCTACGCCCTTTGGAAAGTCGGGTATAGGCCAGGTGCTAAAAGGCGAGGTTGGGAAGTTTCTCTTGACTGCGGCGCTGCTGACCGTGATTTTCACGCAGTATGATACGTTAAAGGGAGTGTTGTTTTTCTGCATGTTTATCGTTCTACAGTTATGCCAGATATTAGTCCCTCTGGTAGATGCTAGGCGACTGATAAAGCGGTGAAATAATTAGGAAGCGCGGTTTTAGGCGTTTCGAGAATGGGTTTGCGGGATTTGCGAACAGAATTTATACAGCGGTTGCTAGTTAACTATTAAAAAAATACCCCATAAACGCAAAAGCATAGAGTGAGTTAAGAAGGACACCCTGACGAATGGCTGGCGAGTATCAAAACTCTTCTGAGTACATACAGCATCATCTTACAAATCTAACGTATGGTCGCTTTGAGAGCGGCGAATGGGGTTTTGCCCATGGCCCTGAAGATATTGCCGAAATGGGTTTTTATGCAATTCATGTAGACACGATGTTCTGGTCTGTCGTTCTGGGTATTATTTTCTTAAGCATTTTCAGGTTTGTCGCAGTCAGAGCGACTAGCGGTGTGCCCGGTGGATTGCAGAATTTCTGTGAGATGGTGGTGGAGTTCGTTGAGGACAATATAAATCAGGTTTTTGGGACGCGCCCAAACCCTATTATTGGACCCCTCTCATTAACCATACTGATCTGGGTTTTTCTTATGAATCTCATGGATCTGGTCCCCGTGGATCTTATTCCTTATCTTGCTGCGATTTCAGGCATTGAGTATATGAAGGTTGTTTCAACTACTGATCCGAACGCAACCTTAGGTATGTCGGTGGGAGTGTTTTTTCTGGTCCTTTACTACAATATTAAGATGAAAGGACCCCTTAATTTTACGGCGGGGTTTTTTACTCATCCGATACCATCGATATGGGCGGCTCCCTTTAACTTCGCCCTCGAAATCGTAGACCTAATAGCGAAACCGCTGTCTCATGGACTTCGTTTATTCGGTAACTTATATGCAGGTGAGATGATTTTTATCCTGATCGCGCTCCTCTACGGTGGCGGTATACTTCTTGGTTTTCTGGGAGGCGTCTTGCAGTGGGCGTGGGCTGTATTCCACATTCTTATTATCGCGCTGCAGGCATTTGTTTTTATGATCCTCACGATTGTTTACCTAACTCAGGCACATGAGGTTCATGATGATCACTAATTTTGTTTTAAACGACTAACGCAGGAGTAATTCATGGAATCGTCGCTAATCTTGATCGCAGGTGGAATCCTGATGGGTCTTGGTGCTATTGGTAGTGGTGTCGGTATTGGCATCTTGGGTGGTAAATATCTGGAAGGCGTTGCTCGTCAACCTGAACTGCAGCCCATGCTTATGACTCAGCTATTTATCTCTTTGGCACTGGTAGATGCTGTGCCGATTATAGCGGTTGGTATCTCTCTCTATATGATTTTTGCCTTATAAGGGAAAAGGAGATCTATCCCGGTAAATTTACCAGAGGTGAACTGTGAATTTTAATTTAACTTTCGCAGGACAGATGATTTCTTTTGTGATTTTTGTTCTGTTCTGTATGAAATATGTCTGGCCGCCACTAACTAGTATGATGCGGGAGCGTCAGAAAGCTATTGCTGACGGGCTGAACAAGGCAGCTGCGGCTGAACAGCAACTTGAGCAAGCGAATGATGCAGCAGCAGCAGAGTTAGAAGAAGCCAAAAAACAGGCTTCGGATCTGATTGCTCAGGCACGAAACAGAGCGTCTCAGATCGAAGAGGAAGCCAAAGTCAAAGCAAGCGAAGAGGCAGAGCGAATCATTGCCGGGGCGCAAGCGGAGATAGACCAAGAAATCGGTCGTGCACGAGAGGAACTTCGAGCTAGAGTCGGTGAACTGGCAGTGGAGGGTGCAGAAAAGATTCTTGAGGCGACCGTCGACAAAGACGCCCATGAAGAGATGCTCTCCAAATTGGCAGCGGAATTGTAGAGATGGCTGAAGCTGAGCTTTCCACAGTAGCTAGACCATATGCGAGAGCCGCCTTTTCTTTTGCGCTCGACCAGGATGGAGGTCTTGCCCATTGGTCGCGGATGCTGCAGCTGTTGTCGGCAGCTGTTAATGAATCGATTGTGCAGGCTGCGCTAGATGATCCCCTTTTAACTATGGATGATAAAACGTCTTTTTTGTTCGACTTAATGGGCGATGATCTCTCAGACCAGGGCCGTAACTTTATCGGTGTGTTGGCGGAATACGATAGGCTGGCGCTCATCGCGACGGTGGCAGAGCAATTTGAAGTCTTAAAGGCAAATCACGAGAAGACACTCGATGTCTCTGTAACTAGCGCCTATGAAGTTTCTGAGGACGATCAGCAAAGACTGTCTGACGCACTTAGCGGCAAACTTCAACGGGATATTAATATGGAGACAGACGTCGATGAGTCGCTCATTGGTGGTGTATTGATTAGGGCTGAAGATACTGTGATTGACGATACAGTTCGTGGCCGACTAACAAGATTGGCGCAGGCCTTGGGCTAATAAACACGCGCGCTTAAAAACGAATTTAACTTTCCTTTGAGGAATAGGACATGCAACAACTGAATCCTTCTGAAATTAGCGAAATCATCAAGCAGAGGATTGAGAAGCTCGATGTTTCGTCGGAAGCAAGAAATGAAGGGACGATCGTCAGTGTATCTGACGGTATTGTGCGCATTCATGGACTTGCAGACGTACAAAACGGCGAGATGATCGAATTCGAGGGCAATCTCTTTGGTTTTGCCCTGAACTTAGAGCGTGACTCTGTAGGTGCGGTTGTTCTCGGAGATTACAAAGACCTTCGAGAAGGTCAGATCGCCCGTTGTACTGGCAGAATTTTAGAAGTCCCCACTGGCCCTGAACTTTTGGGCCGCGTTGTGGATGCTCTAGGGAACCCTATCGATGGTAAGGGGCCTATAGGTGCGTCTTCATCTTCACCTGTAGAAAAAGTTGCTCCGGGTGTAATAGCGAGAAAGCATGTTGACCAGCCGGTGCAAACCGGTCTCAAGTGTATCGATTCTATGATTCCTGTAGGCCGGGGTCAGCGTGAGCTAATTATAGGTGATAAACAGACGGGTAAGACGGCGATTGCGATTGACGCAATAATTAACCAGGCTGCTTATGGCATCAAGTGTGTGTATGTTGCGATCGGTCAGAAAAATTCCACCGTTGCCAATGTTGTGCGCACGTTGGAGGAACATGGGGCAATGGAAAATACCATAGTGGTGAATGCAAGTGCTTCGGATCCTGCGCCCATGCAGTATGTATCTGCCTATTCGGGTTGTGCGATGGGAGAGTATTTCCGCGATCGAGGGGAAGATGCTCTCATTATTTACGATGATTTGACTAAACAAGCTTGGGCCTATCGTCAGGTGTCGTTATTGCTGCGCCGGCCACCAGGACGTGAAGCCTATCCTGGTGACGTCTTCTATTTGCATTCGCGTCTGCTGGAACGGGCCGCACGAGTAAATGAAGACTACGTTGAAAGAGTTACGAGTGGTGAGGTTAAGGGAAAGACAGGTTCGTTGACTGCTCTTCCGATTATCGAGACACAGGCTGGGGATGTGTCAGCGTTTGTACCTACCAACGTTATCTCGATCACTGATGGTCAAATATTTTTGGAGACGGATAAATTCAATGCCGGTGAACGTCCAGCTATGAACCCCGGTATCTCAGTATCGCGGGTCGGTGGCGATGCTCAAGTAAAATTCATGTCGAAGATTTCTGGTGGTATCAAGCTAGCCCTGGCGCAGTATCGAGAGCTTGCAGCTTTTTCACAGTTTGCATCAGACCTTGACGAAGCAACACGTCGTCAGCTTGAACATGGCGAGCGGGTCAATGAACTAATGAAGCAGAAGCAGTATTCACCTATGACCGTTGCTGAAATGGGTGTTGTACTTTATGCGGCTAACGAAGGTTTTCTGGAAGATGTAGAGGTTGTCAAGATTCTTGATTTTGAAGCGGCTTTGCTCGCTTACATGAATTCAGAACACTCAGATTTTATGAACGAAGTTAATAAAGATGGTGTTTACTCTGATGACGTCGTCGATCGTATGCAGAAAGCAATTGAAGCTTTTAAAGCTACCCAGACCTGGTAAATACGGAATCACCCCAACGAGGTTTTTATGGCTAGTGCCAATGAACTAAGAAAACAGATCGGTAGTATTAAGAATACTCAAAAGATCACTAGCGCGATGGAAATGGTTGCAGCTAGCCGTATGAAGAAGACCCAGGAACAAATGGCTCGCGGCCGACCTTATTCGGATCATATGCGTTACGTGATAGGTCATGTGGCGAATGCCTCCACAGAGTACCGGCATCAATTTATGCGCGAGCGTGAGGTCAAGCGGGTCGGATACATTGTAGTTACAACGGATAGAGGATTGTGTGGAGGGCTTAATGTCAATTTGCTCAAGCGTGTTGTGCAGGACCTTAAAGTTAATGCGGATGCGGGAGTGGAATGCGATCTTTGTCTGATCGGTAACAAAGGTGCCCAGTTTTTCCGTAGCTATGGCGGAAACGTCGTCGCTTCTAGTAGTCACGTCAGCGATACACCACAGGTTAGTGACTTGATCGGAAGTATTAAGGTTATGTTAGATTCGTTTGATGAAGGCAGGATTGACAAGATTTACCTTGCCAATAATGTTTTTGTTAATACCATGACCCAAACACCAACGATCCGGCAGTTGGTGCCGTTGGACCCGGAGAACGATGACAAAATGCAGCATCACTGGGATTACATTTATGAGCCCGATGCGCGGCAGCTTATCGAAGGCCTGATTACCCGCTTTATTGAATCACAGGTATATCAAGCGGTCGTTGAGAATGTGGCCTGTGAGCAAGCGGCAAAGATGATCGCTATGAAAAATGCGACGGAAAATGCCGGTGAACTCATCGATGAGTTAGAAATTGTTATGAACAACGCGCGTCAAGCTGCGATTACTCAGGAGCTTGCTGAAATTGTTAGTGGCGCTGCAGCTGTTTAATTTTTTGAAGATTACATGATAGAGGAAAGATAAATGGGTAGCGGACGTATCGTATCGGTCATTGGTGCGGTTATTGATGTTGAGTTCCCAAGAGAAGAGGTTCCCCAAGTTTACGATGCCTTAAAAATTGAGGAAAACGACATCACCCTCGAAGTTCAGCAGCAACTTGGTGACGGAGTTGTTAGAACGATTGCAATGGGTTCATCAGAAGGGATCGCGAGAGGTCTGGCTGTGGCTAATACCAAAGCACCGATCTCGGTTCCTGTGGGCGAAGCGACTTTAGGTCGCATTATGGACGTTCTGGGTAATCCTATTGATGAGCAGGGACCTATTGGTGAAACGGAACGCATGCCAATTCACCGTCAACCACCCCGTTTCGATGAACAAACAGGTGGTGTAGAACTTTTGGAAACAGGAGTTAAGGTTATTGATCTAATTTGTCCCTTTGCTAAGGGCGGTAAAGTAGGTCTGTTCGGCGGCGCTGGTGTTGGTAAGACGGTAACAATGCTGGAATTAATCAACAACATTGCGAAAGAGCACTCAGGCCTCTCGGTTTTTGCAGGCGTTGGAGAGCGAACCCGTGAAGGTAACGACTTCTATCACGAGATGCAGGATGCGGGTGTTGTTGATAAAATTTCCATGGTGTTTGGACAAATGAACGAGCCTCCTGGGAATAGGCTTCGTGTGGCTTTGTCTGGGCTCACTATGGCCGAAAAATTCCGAGATGAAGGTCGAGATGTGCTGCTGTTCGTCGATAACATTTATCGGTATACACTGGCAGGTACCGAAGTCTCAGCTCTCTTGGGTCGTATGCCTTCAGCGGTTGGTTATCAGCCGACTCTCGCAGAGGAGATGGGCGTCCTTCAGGAACGGATTACAACTACCAAAGATGGATCCATTACATCAGTTCAGGCTGTATATGTGCCAGCAGATGACTTAACGGACCCTTCGCCGGCTACCACGTTTGCGCATTTGGATTCGACAGTTACTTTGTCCCGAGATATCGCATCCTTAGGTATTTACCCAGCTGTTGACCCATTGGATTCAACTTCCAGGCAGCTTGATCCTCTTGTTGTTGGTGAAGAACATTACGATGTGGCTCAACAAGTTCAAGGTATCCTCCAGCGTTATAAAGAACTTAAGGACATTATTGCAATTCTCGGGATGGACGAACTTTCAGAGGAAGACAAACTAACGGTCTACCGCGCTAGGAAAATTTCGCAGTTTTTCTCACAACCAATGCACGTTGCTGAGGTATTCACGGGTCAGCCAGGTGTCTATGTACCGTTGGCTGATACGATCCGAAGTTTCAAGGGCATCCTGGATGGTGATCATGACGATCTGCCCGAAGCCGCATTTAGCATGGTTGGCAGTATTGAACAGGCCATCGAAAAGGCTAAGACACTCTAAGGTAATTACATGGCCTCAACGGTTTTTTGTTCCATAGTCAGTGCTGAAGAAGAGATATTCTCAGGCCAGGTTGAGATGGTTGTTGCATCGGGTACGATTGGAGAACTTGGCATCATGCCGGGACACACGCCTCTATTAACAGGCGTGAGGCCGGGACCCGTGAGATTGATTCTTGAGGGTGGTGAAGAGGAAATCTATTTCGCTTCTGGGGGTTACCTGGAAGTGCAACCTACATCAATTACGATTCTTGCTGACACAGCGCTTCGTGCAGACGATATCGATGAAGCTGCAGCTCTAGAAGCCAAGAAAAAAGCCGAGATAGATCTTGCTGATCAAAAGGCGGAAGTGGATTTCGCTCGGGTTGCTGCAGATTTGCGAGAGCAGGCAGCGATGCTGAGAACGATACAAAAGATTAGGGATAAAAAGCGCTAAAGGCGTGGGTTTTGAGATAAAAAGCGACCTTGGGTCGCTTTTTTTTTAGCTACAATAGAATACGTGTCTTAATCAAAGGTGATCATATTTGGGGCGCGATAGCTGGTCGAGCTTTTAGACTCAATGTGATTACGAATAGAAAATGAGAGGCCAACGTTCAAGCTTTCATAAAAAAGCAGGGGTGAAGGGTTCACAATAAATCTGCCTGGCTGCTTTTTTCGATCAATTGTAGCGGGGTTTGCGGGGTCAGAATTAATGCAACGTTTAGAAGTTACAATTCTTGCAGCTGGGGTCGGCAGTCGAATGCATTCTAATAAACCTAAGGTGTTGCAAACATTGGCAGGAGTTACGCTGCTCGAATATCTTTTGCGGACAGCAGATAGCCTGAAACCAGAGGCTATACATTTGATCGTTGGTCATGGATCGGAGATGGTTCGATCTGCTGTTGCTCATCGCTCGGATGTAAACTGTGTTCTACAATCTGAGCAGTTAGGCACTGGACACGCCATGCAACAGGTCATGCCTTTCCTGCAAGATACTGGTCGAGTCCTGGTGTTGTTGGGGGACTGTCCCCTTATAGAGCCCTCAACTCTAAAAAATCTTTGTGATACTTCGGCAGATTTAGCCCTTTTAACAGTAGAGATGAATGACCCATTTGGTTATGGACGAATTGTTCGAGATTCATCCGGCAAGGTAAAGGCAATTGTTGAAGAAAAAGATGCCACTAGTGCAGAGAAACAGATCCGTGAAGTTAATACCGGTGTAATGGTAGCTGATGTAGACCTTCTAAAAAATTGGTTACATCAACTTTCGGATAACAATACTCAAAGCGAATTTCTCCTGACGGATATTGTTGAGCACGCGAATGCAGGCGATTCAAAGGTCATGGCGTGCCAAACTGATTATCCTCTTGAGGTCACTGGTATTAACAACTACGTTCAACTCGCAGAATTGGAGAGAGCATTGCAGAAACAACAAGCGATAGACCTGATGTTACAGGGTGTTCAGATAATGGATCCAAATAGACTCGATATTCGTGGTGAGGTGAAGGTAGCTCAGGGTGTCGTGATTGATATCAACGTTATACTCGAAGGCGAGGTGGAATTGGGTAAGAACGTATCGATTGGTCCTAATTGCGTAATCAAGGATTCGATAATTGAAGCTGGTAGCGAAGTTCGGGCTAATACATTGATTGATGGTGCTTTTATTGGGGCAGGTTGCATCGTTGGTCCTTTTGCTAGGCTTAGACCAGGTGCTGAACTAGCGGACAGCGTTCACATCGGTAATTTTGTCGAGGTAAAAAAATCGCAATTGGGCAAGGGTACGAAGGCCAATCACTTGGCTTACTTGGGTGATGCGACTATAGGCGCCGAGGTTAATGTAGGTGCAGGTGCGGTCACATGTAATTACGATGGCGTAAACAAACACCAGACGGTTATCGGAGACCGCACCTTTATTGGCACCAACTCATCTCTTGTGGCGCCGCTCAACATTGGTGCGGGTTCCACCGTTGGGGCTGGTTCGACTATTACGAAGGACGTTGATCCTGATTCGCTCGCTGTAAGCCGTGCCAAACAAGTAACGGTTAGTAATTGGCAGAAACCTATCCAAGTATCGAAGAAAACTTCAGAGGATATCTGAAATGTGTGGCATTGTCGGTGCAGTCGCTAAACGTGAGGTCGGAGGTATCCTTCTTGAAGGACTTAAGCGATTGGAATATCGAGGCTATGATTCGGCTGGATTAGCGTTAATCGAGTCTGAGGGGCAGCTTACGCGGCTGCGACGTATGGGCAAGGTGGCAGAGTTAATTTCGGCCTGTAACGAGAAAACCCCTGCAGGTTCCACTGGTATTGCTCATACGCGTTGGGCTACCCACGGTGAACCTAGTGAAATTAATGCTCATCCTCACCTTTCCAACAACATAGCGGTTGTTCATAACGGAATTATCGAAAATCATGAGGAGTTGCGCGACGAACTAGAGTTGCAGGGCTACGTGTTCGAATCCGCAACAGATACCGAAGTGATCGCACATTTAGTACATGCTACTTGCGCAACAACTGAAACATTCCGAGAGGCTGTAACCAAAGTTCTAAACAGAGTTAAAGGTGCTTACGCCATCGCTGTTTTGAACAGCCAGGAGCCAGAGCGAATTATCGCCGCTCGAGCCGGCAGTCCGCTCGTTGTAGGGTTGGGCATTGGTGAAAATTACATTGCATCGGACCAGCAGGCCCTAAGGCCGGTGACTGATCGGTTTATCTTTCTTGAGGAAGGCGAATTGGTCGAGGTAACTGCTGGTGAAGTATCTATTTTTGGACAAAACCAAGATTCCGTAGAAAGCCGAACGATTAAGCTCGATGATCGACAGGACTTAGCCGATAAAGGGCAATTTCGTCATTACATGCAGAAAGAAATCTTCGAACAGCCAGATGCTATCGATCGCACTTTATCGGGTCGAATTACCGAAAAACTTGTTTTGACTCAGGCCTTTGGTCCTGGCGCGGATGAGGTTTTTAAAGCAACACGTGCTGTTCAAATCGTAGCATGTGGTAGCAGTTATTATTCAGGTCTCGTTGCGAGTTACTGGTTTGAGCAGTTGGCGGGCGTACCTTGTCAGGTCGAAATAGCGAGTGAGAGGCGTTACAGAGATTCGATTGTGTTGCCAGGAACTCTCATGGTCACACTATCTCAGTCAGGAGAGACTGCGGATACCCTAGCTGCACTGCGCTCCGCTGATGATCCTAATTACTTGGCGAAACTTGCCCTGTGTAACGTTCCAAACAGCACGTTGGTGCGCGAAAGTGATCTGTCATTGATGCTGGAAGCTGGCGCTGAGTTCTGTGTAGCGTCGACTAAAGCGTTCACAAATCAGCTTGTTGATTTGCTACTGCTTGTTGTAGCGCTGGGTCAATATCATCGTTTATCTGACCCTGACCAGCAGGAAATCGTTGCAGCTTTGAGTGCATTACCTGAGACAATCAGGCGGACTCTGGAACTTGATTATAAGATTCAACTTATTGCAGAAAGGTTTGTTGACAAGCACCATGCGCTGTTTTTGGGGCGAGGTTCGCATTATCCGATCGCGCTGGAAGGTGCCTTAAAGCTCAAAGAGATTTCCTATATCCATGCCGAAGGTTATCCGGCAGGCGAATTGAAACATGGCCCCCTCGCTCTTGTGGATGAAGGTATGCCAGTGGTGGCTGTGGCGCCAGGAGACGAATTGATAGGAAAACTTATGTCTAACCTAGAAGAAGTGCGTGCTCGTGGTGCTGAACTGGTGGTGTTTGCGGATGAACACTCGCCAATCGATAGCCGACCGGGGGTTACGGTTCTAAAGTTACCCTCATGCAGCATGTTCGTGTCGCCGATCGTATACACTATTCCAGTCCAATTACTCTCTTACCACGTAGCTGTTTTTAAGGGGACAGATGTTGATCAACCCCGAAACCTCGCAAAGTCAGTAACAGTGGAGTAGGTTACAACAGTAAATAAGCAGGGGTTGAAATGGTTATAAACAACCAAGTTTTCATTAGAAGGTTTGTTATCTTTACATTTTGTGTGACTGCAATTCATTTCATCTTAGAAAGTCTA
>MDSZ01145610.1_pt1 | contig 27328 bp, 26 predicted proteins | sample 811201 | NCBI WGS metagenome assembly MDSZ01 (sample SAMN05326647, study PRJNA326480) | marine metagenome | isolation source: seawater | place: Indian Ocean: North | collected 2010 | reverse complement strand
CTTTTTCAATAATTTTTTTAATAAAAAAAAAATAATTAAAAAAATTTAAATAATTAAATTTTTGCGCAGTGTAAAAAATTTTAAGATCTTTTGTTTTGTAAAATCTATTATTTGATGAACAGCAAATTATATGCTGATTTTGCTTATCATTTTTGACATAATTAATTAAATTTCTTTCAGTGCCGCCAGATCCTAAATCATTTATTATATGTAAAATTTTCATTATAATATTTTCTTCAATAAAGATATTTCTCTATCTATTCTTCTGGGCCACGATATTAAGTATTTTTTTTTAAAATAATTACAAAATTTTTTAAATAATGAATCAATTTTTTTTTTATTTTTGAAATAATAATTTATCTTTCCAGTTAAACCAATTTCGGTATAGCTATTATCTATAGATAGGTCTAAATTAAACTTCTTTAACTCTTTTTTTATAAATATATCCTTTTTTTTATCAAAAGAGCAAAATAAAAAAGGGGTATAATTATTAATGCACTCTAAATTAACATTAGAAAAATTTCCTGCTTCATTAATTGAAATAACTAAATTAATTTTTCGATGTAAATTATTAATTTTCTGATTTTGAACTTTACCTAAAAAAAATGTTTTTTTAAAATTTTCCAAATATTTTCTGTCAAAATTTTCACTATCACCAATTAATTTGAAATCAAAATATTTTGAGAGCTTTCTGTTTATTTTTAGAAATAATCCAATACCTTTTATTTTCTCAAATCTTCCAATAAAACCAATAGTACTTTTAGATATTTTTTTTGAAAAATTTGTTTTAGAAACACCATTAAATAAAAGCCTTATATTTTTACAATTTGGAAAGTAATATTTTAAATCTTTAATATCACCACTTCCATCTTGAGAACATACAATAAAATCATAATTCAAATAATTTATGATTTTATAAAACATTTTTTTTAAAAAAAAGAATTTTTGTGTATTCTGAACACTGTTCATACCAAGTAATCTAAGAACAATCTTTTTGTTTTTAAATAACTTCAAAGCAAACAGCTGAATTATGTTTGAATAGTCAGAATATATTAGATTATACTCTTTGAAACTTTTATATTTTACAATTACTGAATATTTAAGAAACTCAACTAAAATTTTTTTAATAAAAATAAATTTATCATATTCATAAATATAAATGTTATACAATAAATAATTTGAATATTTTTTTTTTTTAATCCGAGGAAAAAATTTTTTTTTTTTATCCAAAACTAGATTAAAAAATATGCAATCATGATCAATATTGTTTAATTTTAAATATTTTAAAAATTCGTAAATTGCAACAGCACCTGTATGTGGTTTATTAAATTTTACATAAGAGGCTAGCCCTGAAAATAATCTAAAAACGCAAAGAATTTTCATTGAATAATCCTTTTATAAATTTTTTCTGCAATATTTTTTGTACCAAATAAATTTTTTTTTTTATCAGAGAATTTATGATCAAAATTTTCAATAGTTTTAATTATTCTTTTACTTTTTAATTTTGTTTTTAATAGTATATTTGCACGAGGGCTTAAAATTTCATTCCACTCAGTAAAATCTCGTAAAACTATGCATCGCTTTTTTAAAAAATAACTTTCCTTCTGTATTCCACCGCTATCAGTAATTACATATTGTGAATTATAAATTTTATTTAGTGTTTGTTGATAAGAAAGTGGTTCAATTAAATCTAGATTATTTGGTACTTTTATTTTAAATTTTTTAAAATTTTTTAGAGTTCTTGGATGAATTGGAATTATAAATTTTTGATTAATTTTACTTAAACAATTAATAATTTTTTTAAGTTTACTTTTTTTATCTACATTTTCAGATCTATGTAATGTCAAAAATATATATTTTTCTTTAATATTTTTTTTTTTTAAATATTTTTTAAATTTTGTAAAATTTTCAAACATTATATCTCCACAAAAAAAAATGTTTTTTGAAATTACTTTTTCATTTATAAGATTTTTTTTTGCTTTCATAGTAGGTACAAAATGATAAGTACTAATTTTTCCTATCTTAACTCTATTTTTTTCTTCTTGAGAATTAGGGTCAAATGATCTGACTCCAGCTTCGATATGAATTACAGGTATATCAAGAGATGAAGCACAAGCAGCTCCAGCTAAAGAGGAATTTGTATCACCAAATACAACAATTTTGTCTGGACAAATTTTTTGCAAAATTTGAGGTAATTTAGAATAAATTTTAGAAATTATTTGGGTATTTTTTCCAACTTTTTTGTTAATTTTTATATCTGGTTTAGAAATTTTAAATTCTTTAAAAAAATTATTATTTAAGCTTTTTGAATAATGCTGCCCTGTATCTATAATTATATTTTTATTTTTTTTATCAAACTTAAAAATCTTATATAGCTGACATAATTTTACATAATTTGGTCTAGTTCCAACAATATAAACTATTTTTTTCATAATTTCTTAACCTCTAAAATTTCTTCTCTAATTCTTTCATGCCAACCTGTTAAAAAGAATTTTCTAATTTTGAAAAGATTTTTTTTTCTTATTTTTCTTAATTTATCGTTTTTTAATAAAAAAATTATTTTTTTTGCTAAATTATATTTTTTATCAAAATCATAATAAAAAACAGTCTCGTTGGTAAATAATAATTTTGTAGATTTATCAATAACTTCACCAAGCGGTGAATTAAAGTTTGGAATAAGCATGGTGCAATTGTTGTTAAAAGCTTCTAAATTTGTATTGCTTATATTCCCTCTCTTATTTAGTGAAACATATATTTTTGTGTTCGCAAAGTACTTCATTACCTGGTGATGTGGTACATTTTCATTTATAAAAAAATTAATATTATTTTTTTTTAATAAATTATAAGCTAACTTTTTGTCTGGTCCAGACCCTATAATACCAACTTTAATTTTTATTTTTTTTGATAAATAAATAATGTTTTGGACAAATTCTTTAATTCCTTTTCCACTTTCTAATCGTCCAACAAATAAAATATCAGAGTAATATTTTCTGTTTTTTTTAATTTTTAAAACTTTATCAACACCATTAATTAATATTAATTTTTTTGAGAATTTATTTAATGTTTGATTTGCCCATTCCTCTGTTCCTGAACCGTCTTCTGTAATAACAACAAGGTCGAATTGTACTTTATATAATAATTGAAATAAATAATCTTTTAAATTTTTTTTTGTTCTCATAACATCAAAAACACCCATTACTCTTAGAACCACAGGATAATTAGTAAATAATTTAAATAATACTGCCAACATTAGATTTTGATTAGTAGCATATATAATTGATGGTTTTCTTTTTAAAATTTTAAAAAAAATTATAAAATCGTATATTAAATGTATTATATCACTAATTAAGAAAAAATTTTTTTCTGGCAATTCTATTAACCATGATAGTTTAAAAAAATTTCGAAGTTTTTTTTTTTTAATTTTAAAATTTTTTATAGATTTATCTCTGTGAGTAAAAAAAACCTCTAATTCAAAGTTTTTTTTTGCAAAATGAAAAAATTTAAAAATTGTTGTGGCTCCAGATGGTTTCCATTTTCCTTCAGAAACACTTTTTTGAAATCCAGAAAATAGCCGAGAGATGTATATTATTTTTTTCATTATAATTTAAAATTTTCTTCTTTAAATTTTTCCATAAATAAAGAATTGGAGTTTCTTATCCTTTTTAAATTTTTAAGAAATGTTAGATAAGTAAAAATTTGATAATGATAGGAATATTTATCAAAGTATTTAAAAAAATTATAAAATAAATTTTTATATTTTTTTCCAAAAATCAATCCAATTATTTGAGCTGGTAAAATTAAAAATTTTGTAATTCCAATCCAATTTGTATAGTTTTTTTTATTATATTTAGCATCAAATAAATTTTTGTAATTATACTTTTCTAAGTAATATTTATAAAATTTTTGATTAACTAATAATGAAGAAGGTATGGAGGTAAAAAAATTAGTTATTTCTTTTTCCCATAGGGGCAAATACCATGTATAACCGAAATATTCATAGGTTCTTTGTTGGTTTACAACATATTTTGATTGTCTTTCTTTCCACTCCCAAAAATATTCATTCATTTTAATATTTTTACTTATTTTGTTTTTTTTGAAATTTTTAAGAATTGTATCCTTAATTTTATCTATAATTTTAGGGTTAATTTTCTCAAAACCACTTAAATTAAAATGCTTATCTATAATTTTATTTATTATTTTTGGTATTTTATTGCTTTCACTTAAATGTTCACCACTTATAAAATCTCCAGTTTGACCATTGATAAATACTGAGTTCTTTTTTATTAAGTTTTTACTTTTAAGATATTTTACTGCCATATACTCTTGCATATTTGGTAAAGAAGTAAAATTGTGAGAGTACTTCCAAAATAATTTTCTTTCTCTTTTATAAAAATTTTTTCTTATAAATGATTTTTTAAGATGAATTTGAATTAATTCTTTTTTTAATTTATCAGTAATTTGTTTGGCTATAATAGAATCATAATTATTTTTAGCTCCATAAGTTATCAAAATAAAATTTGATATCTTGTTTTCAATCATTTTTGATAGAATAATCCTAGAATCATAACCTCCGCTTAAAGATAAAATAATTTGTTTATTAGAAAAATTTTTTTTCATTCTTATAAAAATTTTATTTAATATATTGTCAAATTCATTAAATAATTTCGTTGGTGATTTTTTTTTAATTATATAATTCTGATCTATTAAATTTGTTTTTATTTTTTCTTTTCCTTTAAATATGATTAAGTCTCCAGCTTCCATTTGTTTTAAATTTTTATTCAATGTAAATTCATTAGGTGTATAGCCTGATAATAAAAAAAAATGTAATGCATGACGATCAATTATATTTTTTTTTAATTTTAAGTTTTGAATTTTTTTTCCAAAATAAAATATATTTTTTTTATTATATAAAATTGGAAATGATCTAACTCTATCTACAGCTGCTAATTTAAAATTTTTTTTGCTGGCTACAAATGCATAAAAGCCCTCAATTTTTTTTAAATCTCTTTTTAAAAGATTAATATTTTTAAATTTAAAAAAAGTTTCTATTATATTAATAATTTTTCTTGAATTACTACCTGTTGATATAAAATTGATTTTGATATTTTTAACTAATTTAAATTTCCAATTTAACATTAAAAATTTTTTAATTTATTTGTAAATCTAATAATTTCTGATTTTGACATATATGGATTAACTGGAAAACAAATGATTTCTTTACAAACTTTTTCAACATTTTTTAAAAAAATTTTTTTCTCATTATACCCTTTTTGTTTATAAATTGGTTTAGGATAGAAAATAGAATAACCAATTTTATTTTTCTTTAAATATACTATAAATTTATTTCTAGTTTTTAATTTAATTGGAAACTGTGCATTTGCACTTTTTAAATTTTTTTCTACTTTTTGAAATTTAAATTTATTACTTTTTTTAATTAATTTTTTTTTAATTTCCAAAACTATTTTTTCTCTCAAATTTATTTCTTTTTCAAAAATTTTTAATTTCGATAATAGAATTGCTGCCTGAAGTGTATCAAGTCTTGCGTTTAGTCCAATTCCTTTATGAACATTTTTTTTAATTTGACAGTGATTACGAATTAATTTCATTTTTTTTGCTAATTTTGTTGAATTGGTAAAACATGCTCCCCCGTCACCATAACAACCTAATGGTTTAGTAGGGAAAAAACTTGTACAAAAGATATCTGGAAAGTTTGTAGTATATTTGTTTGTAATTTTGGCTCCAAAACTTTGAGCACCATCCTCAATTACCTTAATATTTTTATTTTTAATAATTTTTCTTAATTTTTCGATATTGCATGGAAGCCCAAATAAACTTACAGGCATTATTGCCTTTGTTTTATTTGTAATTTTAGACTTTATTTTGTCGATGTCTAAATTAAATGTGTCAGGGTCAATATCAACATAAACAATCTTTGCTCCTAAAAATTTTATTACTTCTGCAGTAGATATCCATGAAAAAGGAGTTGTAATTACCTCGTCATTTGGCTTTATATTAATAGCCATCAAAGCAACTATAAGAGCATCTGTTCCCGAGGATACAGTTACTACTTCTTTGGTTTTGGTAAGTTTCTCTAATTTAGACTCCAATAAATTTACTTCTCTGCCTAAGATAAATTGATTACTTTTCAATACTCTTTTTACATTTAAGTCTAACGATGATTTAATTTTATCATACTGTCTATTAAAGTAATTTTTCATAATTTTTCTTTTTCCATATTTTAAATTTTTTCAAAGCTATTTTTTTTTGTTTTACTGTCATTGGTTTATTTTTTGAATAATTTTTTATTTTTTTTTTTTTTAAATTATTAATATTTTGAATTATATTACATAACTTACTATGCATTTCTAGTTGAGCTAAATAAAGTTTTTTTTCTACATTTGGAAGCTCATCCTCCTTTAAAAGATTGATTTTTTCCTCCATTATCTTTAATCCAGCATCAACTCTTCCATCTATTAAATGACATGTGACTTTTGGAAATATTTTTTTTTCTATCATCCAATAAAAAGAATCAAGTCCACTAGTTTCTGGTAATGATCCTGGATGATAGTTTATTACTCCATATTTAAATAAGTCTATAATTTTTTTTTTTAAAATCCTGGCTCCAAATATAATTGCTAAATTAATTTTTTTTCTTTTTACAATTTTTCTAATTTGGTCAAAATCAGAATGATTACAAATTCTGCTTTCGTAACTAAGTTTTTTTGATAATGCAGAAATTTTTACAACAGATTTTGATTGAATACTTTTAAAACCCTTAAAATTATTTTTTTTTTTAATATTTTTCCAGGGATTTAATAAAATAATTTTTATATTTAAGTTTTTTATTTTGGATAACCAAAGCAAATCTTCAGATTTTTTATGAAATCCATCATAAGAAAAAACTAATATATTCTTCACTTTATAAACTTAATCTTATTTAAATTTGAACTATCGTAAGAGTTAAAAATAATCGACATAGTATTCTGGGCCTCAACTGCATCTGATAAAAAAATTTCTTTAGAATTTTTTTTATTATATTTTAAGATACTTTTGTAGAATTCAATATAACAATAATCATGAGTTAATTCGTCTAACGATTTAGTTTTTAAAAATTTTTTTTCTACACTTTTATTTTTAAGTTTACAATATTCTAACTTATTCAAAGATTTACCTCCTATTGTGATTGTTCCATTTTCAGTAACAAGTGTTAATGAACCTTTATAATTTTCCATATAATTCAACATTGAAACATTTAAGCTTCCTAAAAAACCTTTTTCCCATTGTAAAGAAATTACAGCTGTATCTTCTACTTCAATTTTTCTTGCCAATGTTTTCTTAAAGCAACTTATTTTTTTAATTTTTCCAAATAACCAATATAGCAAGTCTACATAATGACTAGCTTGATTTAAAACAGCTCCGCCATCTAATCTTATTGTGCCCCTCCATTTATCTAAATTGTAGTAAGATTGAGGCCTATTCCAAAAAACATTAATATTAACAAAATAAATTGCACCTAAAACCCCCTTATCAATTAACTTTTTTAGCAAAACTAAATAAGGTAAAAATCTATTTTGTTTTACTACAAAATAATTTGTTTTATTTTTTTTTATTTCATTAAGTATTTTTTTAGCATCCTGCATATTTGTGGCCATTGGCTTTTCAGAAATAACATGAATTTTTTTTTGAGAAGCTTTAATTGTCTGAATTGGATGATAACCACTAGGCGTGCAAAGAACAACGTAATCTATTGATTCATTTGAAATTAATTTATCATATGAATTATAAAGTTTTGTTGTTTTTAAATTTTTGTACTGGTTTAATTTTTTTTTATCTTTATCACATAATGCAACTAGTTTTAGGCTTTTATTTTTTTTTATTGCTGAAAGATGTTTTTTTGCGATGTTGCCTAACCCTACTACAGCAATTTTTTTACTCATATTATAAAATTTTTTTTTAGGGCTTTTAAGACTTTGCTAATTGATGCTTTGGATAGGTAATTTTTATTATTTAAAGAATTGTAACTAAAATTTTTGTGAGTTTTTTTTAGTTTAAAGTCTTTTTTATAAATATTTATATTTTCTTTTGGATTAATAAGAAAATAATACCGATTGTTTTCATAACAATTTTTATTATCACTATTAGTAATCATATCTTCATGAATTTTTTCTCCTTCCCTAATTCCTATTACTTTTAATCTATTTTTAGAATTAATCGTTTCTGCTAAGTCAGTAATTTTAATTGAAGGAACTTTAGGAATTACTATCTCTCCACCCTTCATTTTATTAAGAGTATATATTACTGCATCAATGCCTACGGTGATGTCTAAAAAAAATCTAGTCATCAATTTATCTGTAATAGGAAAAAAACCTTTATCTTTATTATCAAGAAATACTTTTAATACTGAGCCTCTTGATCCTACAACATTTCCATATCTAACAACCGAAAACTTACATTTTTTTTTTCCAATATAGTTATTTGCTGCTATAAAAAGTTTGTCACTACAAAGCTTCGTAGCACCATATAAATTTATTGGCGCTACAGCTTTATCTGTGGATAAGGCAACTATTTTTTTTACATTTTCCTCGTTTGCTGCATTAATTATATTTTTAGCTCCAATTATATTGGTATTGACAAACTCCACAGGGTTATATTCTACAGTATCAACTTGTTTAAGAGCAGCTGCATGAATAACTATATCAATATTTTTCAAAGCAGTCTTAAGTCTTTGAAAGTCTCTTATATCTCCTAAAAAATATCTTATCCCAGGATATTTTTTTTGGGGGAAAATTTTAGACATTTCATATTGTTTAAATTCGTCTCTAGAAAAGATCACCAATCTCTTAATCTTAGGGTATTTATATAAAATTTTTTTAACAAAATTTTTTCCAAATGAGCCTGTTCCACCAGTAATTAATATTGAGCTTTTATTGTTTAGTTGCATTTTTCATTAAAACTTGTGAATTAACAATTTCGTAAATTTTAGTTGATTTACTCATGGGATAATTTTTATGAGTTACAAAAATTATCGTCATATCTTTATCAAAATTTATAATATTATCTATAATTATTTTTTCAGTATTTTTATCTAATGCACTTGTAGACTCATCAAATATTAACACATCTGATTTACTATAAAGAGCTCGAGCAATACCTATTCTTTGTTTTTCTCCTCCAGAAATATCTAATCCTGCAGAAACCAGAACTTCAAATATATTTTTTGACTTTAGAAAACTTTTTAATTCAACAATTTCTAAATATTTTTCTACATTTCGTTTATTTTCTTCATTTGGTTCGTCAAATAAAGATACATTATTAAAAATGCTATCGTTAAAAATAAAAGGGTTTTGAGGCATATAAGAGATTTTGTTCCACCAATTCGGAAAATCTTCTTTTGAAACATCTTTATCATCAATTAGAATTGATCCACTTGTTGGCTTTATTAATCCAGCTATTAAATCTATTAAAGTTGTTTTTCCCGAGCCAGTTTCTCCAATTATTGATATTTTTTCTCCTTTATTTATAGTCAAATCTAAATTGTTAAAAACTAAATCTTTATTTTCATATTTAAATTTAATATCTCTTAAATTAATTTGTTTTGAAAAAGATATTTGATCAAGATTTTTTTTAATTTTTAAATTGTCAAATGAATTACTAATGTTTGTCAAAGCATCAATAGATGGTAAAGAAAATTTTATTTTATTAATAGACACAATAATTTTCTTTATTGATGGAATAGTTCTAAAGCAAATACCTGCTAATAGTCCCAATAAAATTAAGGTATCTTCTTTACTAGATAATTGGCTATCTAAATATATGACAAAAATAATAAATATTACTACAGATAAAAATTCTAACCATAACTTTGGTAATTCTGAAATAAAACTTCCTTTAGTAGATGCAGATGAATAGGTTTGATTTTCTTTATTAAAACTTTTAATAATTTTATTCTCTAAGCCTCTCAATTTTATTTCCCTAAATGCATTAAGTCCCTCTAAAATATAATTAATGGCTTTACCCTCAGATGAGAACCTTATCTCTCCAACTTTTTTTATCTTTTTATTTGTTAAAAATAGATAAAGAGCAGAAGAAAAAATAATTATAGAAAAAAAGATATAACTCAATTCTTTATTATTAAAAAATAAAAGTATTAATAAACCAATAATTACAAATATCTCATTTATTAAGTTTATATATTGTAATAAAAGAGAACCATATCTCATTGCTTCTACTCTTAAATTTCTTACTGTATCTCCAAAATTCTCTTTTAAAAAAATTGAGTAGTTTTGATTTAAATAATTTTTAAATAATCTGGATGACAAAGAAACTCTAATATTATTTGTTATAAAATTTTGAAACCATAAGAAAAAAGATAAAAATAAATTTTTTATAAAAAAAACAACAACTATAAAAATAGTACCATACATTAAAAAATTATTGTCCAATTCTAAATCATATAAGCTTAGAAAACTTTTTAATTTATCTGGATTAATAAAAAAACTTAATATTGGAATTAATAAACCTATGCTTATCATTTCTAAAAGCATAGATATTAAAATAAAAGCAAAAAGTACAAAAAACGTTTTTCTTTCTGACTTTGAAAGAAGATGAAAAATTTTGGTATACATAATTTTACTTATAATAATTTCTGTACCAGTTTATAAATGATGCAATTCCATCTTTTATTTTTGTATTTGGCTTGTATTTTATAAAATTATAAAGAGCGTTAGCATTAGAATTTGTTGCAAATACGTCACCTTTTTGAATTGGTTTATAGTTTTTTTTACCTTTTTTAATGAGTTTTTGTTCTATCAATGAAATGAAATTAATTAAACTTATCGGTTTTGAGTTACTAATATTATAAATATTAAATTTTTTTTTAGGTTTTTTTATAATTAATAAATTAATTGACTTCACTACATCTCCAACATAAGTAAAATCTCTATAATGATTACCTTTATTAAAAACATTAATGTTTTTATTCTTAAGAATGTTTTTAACAAAAATAAACAACGCCATATCTGGTCTTCCCCATTCTCCATAAACTGTAAAAAATCTTAATCCTGTTGTATTTAAGTTAAAAAGATGAGAATAAGCATGAGCCATTAATTCATTACTTTTTTTAGTGGCAGCATATAATTGTAAAGGATTATCTGTATTATTTGTTTCTTTTAATTTCTTAAAATCATTTTTTCCATACACGCTACTTGTACTTGCATAAATTAAATGTTTAATTTCAAATTTTTTTGAAAGTTCAAGCACATTGTAAAATCCATTAATATTAGATTTTATATACTCTCTTGGATTTTTTAAAGAATATCTTACACCTGCTTGAGCTGCTAGATTAATAACAATTTCAAATCTAAATTTTTTGAATAAAGCAAATAATTTTTTTTCATTAGATATATCAACTTTTAAAAACTTAAAATTTTTTTTTGAGTCCTTAATTATCTTTTTAAGTCTATCTTTTTTAAGATTAACATCATAATAATCATTCAAATTATCGATGCCTACTATTTTAAATTTTTTATTTTTAACAAGTTCCATACAAAGATTTGAACCTATAAAACCTGCTGCACCTGTTATTAAAATTTTCAATTTTTACTCTTGTGATATTAATGTGTTAATATGTTTTTCATAATCATTTAAATAATTCACTTCTCGACTTGTAAGATATTCCTCGAAAATTTTAATTCTTTTTTTTTTAATTTCTTCGCTAAGAATATATTTTTTTTTATCTTTAATATAATTACTAATAGTGTTTAAAAAATTATTTGGATCATCTACTATATCAAATTCCTCTCTAAAATTTTTAAACAAAGTTAAGTTCTTAAATTCATCTGCTGCCTCATAATAATTAGGAACTATAACAGGTATATTAAGTAAACCACTTTCTATTACAGCAGTAGAATTAAAACCAATTACAATTTTAGCTTTTACCATTAAGTCATAGGAATTAGTATCCTCATAAAAAATTTCAATATTGTTTGGTAAAGGTTTATTGAATTTTTTTTCAAGTTCTTTAATTGGATCAAATTTTTTCAATCTACCTTTTACTTTAAGAATAAATTCCTCTTCTGGATGCTTTTCAGCTAATTTAAAAAATTCTAAATGGGAATGAAAAAAAATTTTTTTAAACTTAAAGTCAAAATTGTAGTCACTTTTTGTATCAACTATATTCATTGGTCCTGGAACCGCATGGTTTGGGGTAAAACTAAAAAAAATGATTTTTTTCTTTTCTTTATTCTTTGTTTCTTCAAATTTTTTATTCATATAGTCTAATCTAGTTGGTGGCGCAGCAAAAACTTTTCCAATTTCTAGATTTTTACATTTTAATAAAATATTTCTTGTTGCTTCGTTAAAACAAAATATTATTGATGCCTTATAATCCAAAATTTTAGATATAAAATCATATGCTATTTCTCTTTGTTTTTCTGTAATTAATAAGCATTCTTTATGAAAAACAACATAAGGTATTTTTTTTTCAACACAAACTTTAGCTAAATCTGCATCTGTAATATAATGTATACCAGGTGACAAAACTGCTTTCACCCTAAGTAATTTTAAAACTTTGATAAAAACTCTCTCATGAAATTTTCGTATCGATATTCTCTTATCCATAAAGAAACTATCCTTAGTTTTTATAAATGCTACACGATCACCATATTTGTCAAATTGATGGTCCTTATCTAAATTATAAAACCAAGGAGATAGGATTGCTAAACTCAATTTTGTTGAAAATTTATAGTAAGAATAGTTACTTAGACTCTCTATATATTTTAAGTCACTAAATTTACTACTATTAATAACAAATAATTTATGTTTGTTTGATAGAAAAGTTTTTTTATTTATAAAAATAATTAAAAGATAAATAGGAATTATCAATAAAAAATCAAACGGAGAATTTACTAGAAATTTATATATTTTTTTATACATTTAATTTTTCGTCTATACTTTCGACTATAGAATGGATAATTGATAAATGTATCTCTTGTATAATTGCTGTATCATCTGAATTTATAATTATATTTTCTTGAGAAATATTTTTTAGACTTCCTCCGTTCGATCCTAGAATTGAAAATACCTCAATACCGTTTTTATTTGAATACTCAGCAGCTTTTAATAAATTTTTAGAATTTCCAGATGTTGAAAACAAAATTAGAATATCTCCAGATTTTGATAGGCCTTCCAATTGTTTAGCAAAGATTTGATCGTATCCATAATCATTTGCACAAGCAGTTAGTAAAACATTGTCAGCACATAAAGAAATACACGGATAACTTCGGTTTTTATATTTTTTGTTATATCTTACGATTAATTCAGTAGAAAAATGTTGCGCCTGAGCTGCCGATCCTCCATTTCCTGCCATAAAAATTTTATTATTTTTAATTTTAGTTATAATTTTATTTGAGAATAAATTAATTTTTTGATCTAAATTTTGATCTTTAATAATTTCATAATTTCCTCTTAATTTCTCTGCAAAATTCATATTATAAATTTAACTTTTAAAACTTTAAATGTTCTCTAAGTTTTTCGGCTACTTTTTTTTCACCTTTAACATACTTTCCAAGCATATTATTACCTAGAGCTTTATTTATTTTATCTATACCTTGGGTCATTGTAAGCATACCCTTTAACTCTATTGAGGCAGATTGATCAGATCCATACATAGCTCTATCTAATGTAATATGTTTCTCAATTGAAGTAGCGCCCAAAGCGTAAGCTACTATACATATTAGTGCACCATTATCATGCGAACTATAACCAACGTTACATTTATATTTTTTTTTCATTTGGCTAATTGTTTGTAAATGAACATCTTCATCAGGTAATGGATATACAGATGAGCAATGCATCAATTCAAATTTACACTTATGTTTTTTAAAAATTTTAATTGCGTCATCTATATTTTTTTTTGTAGACATGCCTGTTGAGATAAAAGTATATTTTTTTTGTCTTGCAACATTTGTAATAAAATCTAAATCAACAATCATTGCTGATGCTATTTTGTTATATTTAAGTTTATATTTTTTCAAGAAATCTAAACTCTTGTTATCCCAAGCTGAAGCAAACCATTGGATATTTTTTTTTTTGCAATATTTATCTATTATATCATAGTCTTTTGTTACAAATTCCAATCCTTTTTTTTGATCTAATTGTGTATTTCCCCATGGACTATCCCGATGGGATGATAAAAATTTTTTTGTATAAACTGAAAAAATATCTCTTTTTTGAAATTTTACAGCATCAAAATTTGCTGCTTTAGCATAATCAATTAATTTTTTTGCTAAATTAATATCTCCATTGTGGTTAATTCCAATTTCAGCTATTAAGAATGGTTTATTCGACATTTTATGAGAAATAAATACTATATAAGCATTATACTTGCAAGAAAAGGATCTAAACAGATTAAAAAAAAAAAATTTAATTAATATAAAAGGAAAGCCACTAATTTTTTGGTCTATTGAAGCTGCACTAAAATCTCAAAAGATCAAGAAAGTTTTTGTCAGTTCAGATGATAAAAAAATTTTAAAAGTTGCATCTCAATTTGGAGCAGAAACTATTTTAAGACCAAAAAATCTTGCAACTGATTTTTCTTCATCAGAGTCTGGCTGGCTGCATGCAGCTAAAGAAATAGAAAAGAGTATTAATTTCGATAGTATAGTTGCCTTACAGGCAACATCTCCTATAAGATTAAAAACAGATATCGACAAAGCAATTAAAAAATTTGAAATAGAAAAAGCCGATTCTCTTTTTAGCAGTTATAAAACATTTGATACAAATTTATGGGAAGTTAAAAATAATATTTTAAAAGCAAATTATAATTATTTAAATAGGAAGCCAAGACAAAAAAATAATCCAAAATATTTAGAAAATGGTTCATTTTATATTTTTGATAAAAAAAAATTTTTAAAGAAAAAAAATAGATTATTTGGAAAAAAAATTTTTTATGAACAAAATTTAAAATGTAGTTTTCAATTAGATAGTTATGAAGATTTAGAAATAATCAAAAAAATTATATGAATATTTAAGGATTTTTTTTTGTTATTTTATATTCATAATATAAATATAAATAACTAATTAACCTCTTAATATGTTTAAAAGTCTTGTACACTGGTTTCGATGGTGATCTATAAAAAGTCTGACCTATTTTTTGATTTACCGGTTCTATAAGATTAAATTTTTTATTAAAATCATTTAAACTAATAGTGTCTTGATACTTATCGATATTATACAAAAAAACCTCATTTTTTTTATATTGCAAACAAATACTAAATTTTTTACTTGATGCTAAATTTTTATTGGTAACTTTATATTCAATTTTTTTTAAATCAGATCTTAGATTTATTGAAATATTTGATAATAAAGTATTTCTATCTTTAAGCCACTCTACCCACCTTGTAGAGGTAATTGGTAAAATATCCTTAAATCTATCGGGGATAAGTAAAATTTTTTCTAATATACTTGTATATTTACCCTCAATTCCAGGATGTCCATAAATTAAAAATGGCTCTCCTAGAATATTTGATTTTTCATTAATATAATCTAGATAAATTTTAGAAATTTGCTCTAAATTTTTTTCTGGACTTGATTTTAAAACTCTATTCAATGTCACAGGATCCACTGGTAATTCAAAATAATTAAAAATTTTATTATTAATTACTGGTTTATATGGGTAGTTAGAATGATCAAAACCTAATGAATTTGAGTATAAATAACCTTCGTTTTCCAAAATATTAGACACGTTATTATACCAAAAATACTCAGGCACAACAAAACCTTTAACGTATATATTATTATTAGATAAAATATTTTTTGCCATTTTCATATTTAATTCATTAAATTTTCTTGATGGCATCAAACAATGAAAAAACGCATGAGATTGAATATCAGCTTTTGTTGTATCTATCATTTTATTAAAAAAATTGTAATCAGGATATCTATTGTAAAAGTTAATGGCAAAAGTAGTTCTATCAAGGAATTTAGAACAAGTACTAAAAGTATCTTTGATTATTGATAATGCTTTTTTTTTATTTGTATTTCTATCTGGATCTACATCTAATCGTAAATTAAAAATACTTTGATATGTGTACGGAAATTTCCAAATTGAAACAATTGGTTTATTCAAAAATTGAGAACAATCAAGAAAAATTTCTTTGATGTATGATCTTAAATTTTTTTTCACGATTTTTGATAACTTTTCCTCAGCAAAAATATTTAAATCAGAATTAATTAAAATTTTTTGGGAATGTGGTTCACTAATTGACCACAAAGTAGATATATTTTTTTTATACCCATATAATTTTAAATTTTTATATTCTGCAAAAACATAATTAACCTTAGCTAAATTTTTATCTATATTTTCGTTTTCAATGTATGAAAAATTTTCGTAAAAAAAAGGCAATTCTACATATTTTAAATTAAATCCATACTTTCTTGAAAAAAAAATAATTTTATCAATAGGCATTAATAATGCTTTTTTATTTTTCTCAAAATATAAATCAATTTCCTGGAAATTTTCAGAAATTATTAAATCAAAATTATCATCATGTTTTTGTGAATTTGAAAAGATAATACCTTCGCTTGATAGAATAGAAATCCAAAACTTATTTAAATTTTTATCTAAAAGTATTTTCATTTTTTTTCCATTTTTCTAAATTATCTAGACCTTCTCTAATTTCGTTCTTATATGGTTTTCTGTTGATGTAAGTTGCATCTAATTCTTTTTGTTCTAGTAAGTTTAAATTATTTGAATTAATTTTATGAAAAGTTTTTATAAATAACTTTACTCCAAGTTCTAAATTTTTCTCTATTATTAAATTTAGATTATCATCTTTTTCAATAATTAAATTTTCTTGATAAACTATTTTACCTTTGTCTATTTTTTCATTTGCCTCAATTATAGAGAAACCTAGTGCTTTTTTGTCATTTTTAATAAGACTCCAAATTTCACCCCCACCCCAGCCTCTAAGTTTAGGTAGGTATGTATTATGTAAAACTAAAGAAATTTTTTTTGCGTGCTCTAGTACAAATGGTTTTAAAATACATCCACCCATTATGGTTAAAATATCAAAATTTTTTCTGAAAAATATATTATTTTTCTTTGAGTTAATATTTGAAATTAAAATTAATTCAGATTTAGAATTTAATAATTTAATTAATCTTTTAGTAATTTTATATCTAAAATATAAATCACCATCAAAAAATAAGTAATCTGCATTTAGCAAATCTATTTTATCTATTTTTTTTTTATTAATAAGCCACTTTATTCTAGAAAATAAATATTCAAATGGTGTTTGATGTAGTTTCAATAGATAAATGAAAATAATTTGATCAATAAATTTAAAAAATTTAATAAATTTAAAGTTTCTTTTTAAAGATATGATTTGACGATTAAGCCTAAATCTATTTGTTTGAACAAATATATAGTCTACATTAATTCCTCTTCTTATTATTTCTCTAATAAAAAAAATTGATTTATGTGTTAGGCCACAAGTTATCGCTAGTTTCTTATTATTAAATTTCATAAAAATTATAATTTAATTCAAATTTATTTTATTGAATCAAAAAAACTTTTTAAATACTGTGTAATGTACCTAATATCTTTTTTACTTAATAAATAATATATCGGCAAACTTAAAGTATTATCATGAAAATTTTCAGCCCCGATAAGTTTTTTCCTAATTTTAAATAATTTAAATTTGTTAGTTGGTATGTAATGTAATTGTGGAAAAATATTTTTTTTCTTTAAATACTCTAAAAGTAAGTTTCTTAATATTTTAGAATTATTCGACTTTAACTTGACTATTAATAAATGCCAAGCTGAATTATTTAAATAATCTAAATTTAGTATCTCAATATAATCTTTATAATATTTCAATTCATTTTTGTAATAATTTACAATTTCCTTTCTTTTTTTTAAAAATTTTGAAATTTTCATTAATTGAGACAAAGCTAATGAACAATTAATTTCACTAATTCTGTAATTATTGCCAGGTTCATATACCTCATAGAAATTAAAAGTATTATATTTATCAATTTTTTTTATCATTGAATGAGATCTGAAATTTTTAGCTCTCATAAAGAATTTTTTTTTATTTGTAGTTAAAACTCCACCTTCTCCAGCTGTAATAATTTTTGATGGATGTAATGAAAAAATTGAAATGTCACTATATTTACAATTTCCAACTTTGTATTTTTTATTTTTGAAAAAATAATTTCCCCCCAGTGCATGACATGCATCTTCGATCCACATAGATTTATATTTTTTTTTAATTTTACTGAAACCCTCAATATTTTTTGCTGCTCCACCTAAATACATTGAAAAAAATAATTTGAGTTTTCTAATTTTATTTTCTTTAATACATTTTATTAAAGTCTCCGGTGTCATTTGACCTGTCTTAGGATCTACATCAGCAAAAAATATTTTAGCACCACGTTGGTTACAAACATTTGCGGCTGCCACAAAATTTATTGCTGGTATAATAACATTGTCATTTTTATTAAGCTCTATTGAATTCATAGCCATATCAATAGCTGCTGTTCCACTAGAGCAAGATAAGGAATACTTTGACCCAACATATTTACTAAAATTATTTTCGAAATTAATTTGTATTTTTCCAGAGGTTATATTTTTGTTTGATGATAGACTTTTTAAAACTGAGGCTTTATCTATTTGATCGATATAATGTTGAGAATAGAATATTTTTTTCATTATTTTTAATTTGTATTAATTTTAGAGTACTCCAAACTATAAGTATTCGAATTATTTTTAATTTTGTTTAAGTAATTTTCTAATTCACTATAATTAAACTCTAAATAATTATTCTGACCCAAATAATTAATCATCATGCATCTTTCATTTAATTTTTTTTTATCATATTCGTCATTATATTGATCATTTATTTCACCGTCTAAAAAAATTATTGGTATATTTTGTAAAACACTATACATAAATGTTCGTCCTAATGTATAAGTTTGAATTACTAAATCGTAATTATTAAGATTTAACTTCTCAAAATTTTCCTCAATTATAAAGTCATAATTTTTTTTAATTATATCTTTTATAAATGAATTATTTCTGTCTGGATGTATTTTGTAAAAAGAATTTGCTCCAAATTTTTTTAAGTACTTACCAATATTTATTTCACTAAACAACTTTTCATAAAAAGAATATCTTGGTAATTCTGGATAAAGCCAATGATTATGTGGATAACCAGCCACTAAAACATTAAGTTTTTTTTTTGGATTTCTATAAAATTTTTTAAAATTTCTTATTTTGCTTTTATAAAGTTCGCCTCTTAAATGTTCAAATTTTAATTCTTTTCTATCTTTGTAAAAATAGCCTTTGTTATTATATGAATAATTACTTAATTTTTTTTGTGCTAATGAATTAATGCAAATATGTTTATTTGCAACTAATGGTATAAGTAATTCAATTGGTCTACTAATGGTATGATTATGTAACCCATGATCAAGAGTAATTGCGTCTTTTTTAATATATTTAAAATATGCAGCACAAATTCGATTTACTGGTTGCATAACGTTATCAATTATTACCCCATCAAAAACCTCAGACTTATTTTTTATACTTAAAAATGATCTAAAAAGAAATAAATACCTTTTTATAAAAATTTTTTTAAATTTTGTTTGGTCAATTTCTATGTGATAGTCTTTAATAAGAAAATTATTAATTTCATTTAAATAAAAACTTATAAATTTTTTAAGTTCATCATCAAGATTAATCTTTTCGAAATTTTTATTATTTAAAAATTCATTAGATTTATTTATTAATAATATTTTATTTTCTCTAGCGTACTGTTTTTTAGAAAAAGACAAAGAACCTAAAGATAAATACTTTTTTTTATAAGAAAATATATTTCTAGAATTTACGATAAGATCTTTTACGTAATTTTTAATTTCAATTTTAATAGATTTTTTTTTTTTTATTAATTGAAAATATTCTTCATTAATATTTAAAATTTTTGATACGTCACCGTTAGTCTCATAAAGAATTTCTATATTCATTTTTTTTAGATTTTTTTGAAATAATTGGTAGTAAATGTGATGTAATAAATAGTTAATTATATGAATATCTGAATAGATAATATACCTGTTTACTTCGCTTAATTTTGTAATTTCTTTATCTAATATTTTATAAATATTCTCTTGAATATTTTTAAATTTATCAAAAATTTTTTTGTAGTTTACAAATTCAAATGTAAAATTTTTTTTATCTTTATATATTTCATAAAAAGATTTTGGATCTAAAGGAAATTTTTGCAATCTAAGCCCCTTTACCAAATAGAATATATTGTTTTTCAACAATATTTTTATCAATATTTTTTGTAAATTTTTTTGAAAAATTAATAATTGGTTTATCGTTTTTTTTAATTTTAAAATTTTTTTTAAAAGAAGATAGAATATATTGAAGCGATTGATTATTTATTCCTAGAAATTCTCCAAATAACCCCAAGTATTTTGGAGTTTGATTTTGATAGTAAGCGACTAATAATTCTGCTTTTTTTTTTGAAATCCTACCAAATCTAATTTCTCTTACAACTTGATCTGTCACTTTAGAGTAACCAAATTTGTAATACTTCAACAAATCATGAATATTCATATAGTTAAAACAATCTACATATTCATGGTTGTCAAAAGTTCTTGAGTGTATATTATTTTTGAAATTATACATTTTTATCATTTTTTCATTTTGAATTTTTGGATCCCATCTAATAAAATTATTCAAATACAATCCCCTAATTCCAATTGTGTTTATTGATTCAAAACTTGGATAAATATATTGAAATATATCTTCCTCTGTAATGTTATTGTAAGGAGTAACTAAATCTAATGGATCTACAGAAAATAAATCATGATTTAATCTATATCTTTTTGTCATTTCAACTTCATTTTTATATGAGAACATGCCTACTTGCTCAATTCCTTGATGTGCCCCCCAAATGATCAACGGTATTTTAAATTTTTCAGCTACCTGTACTGGAAAGACTGTTGAACCAGCAAGACAATGCCAATAAATATTTCCGTATTTAACTAGAGTATATTTGGTAATTTTTTTTACTGATTTAATATTTACATTTTTAAACAAAATGTCAGAATTAAATTTCGTTATTAAATTTGCTAAATTATGAATACCTAGTGAAGTATTATAATACTTATTATAACAAACTAATAGAGGATTTAAATTTAACAAATTTTTTACAACATGAACTATAAAATAACTATCATGAGATCCATTGACTGGTACAATAACGTCATAATTAGATTTTTTTGACTTATACCTTGATGTAATTTTTTTTAATTTATCCAGTCTAAATTTCCAATCTAAAGTGTCCTTTTCCTCATGAATTCTACAACCAGAACAAATACCATGTTCATCCAATAAAATTCCCAGAGGATGATTGGTATCATATAAGCATTTTTTACATTGAAGTTTTTTATTTTCTAAATTCATTTTTAAAATGTTTCTTTATATTAAAAATTGACGACTCCTTATAATTTAAATAATTTCCAATAGCTATTGATCTTATCCTTTTATTTTTTAATAAAATTTTTAAATTAGAATTTATGCTTATCCCCCCCATGAGAATAAAATTTTTATTTCCGAATTTATTAAAATTTATGATTTTTTTATCAAAATTATCGTAAACTCCATCATGATTATAGTCCATTAGAAGAATTTCACTAAAATAATCAGAAAATTTTTTAAAGAATTTATCTAAATCAATTTTATGAAATTGATTATTTAAAGTGTCAAAAAATAAATAATTTTTTTTAAACTTTTTAAATATTAAATTTATTATTAATGATTCTTTGCCTATTAAATTAAAAATTTTAATAATTTCTGAGGGATTTTGAAACAATAAGTTGCTAATTATAATTTTTTCAAAACCCTTTTTAATAATTTCTCTTGCGTGTTCACTACTATTAATACCACCTCCATAAACTAATGGAGTATTAATTCTTAATTTTGAAACCTCATCAATCAGCTTAAAATTTGGAGTTTTTTTTTGAGTACTATCTATATCTATTAAATATATCTCATCAACTTCCCACTCAGATAAATTTTTTAAAGAATTTTTAACATTTCCGATTGGTAAATACTTTTTAAATCCAATTGATTGGACTACTATTTGATTTTTTACAATTATTGTGCCAGCTAACCTAGGTTTTAACATAGTTTAATATTTTACTTATAAAGTATTCGCCATTTTTTTGACTTTTTTCAGGATGAAAAGCCGTTCCTATAAATGAACCTTTTTTTACTAAAGCTGGAAAAGATCTTTTAAAGTTTGAAGTATATTTAACATTTTTTTTTTCTTTCTTGCTGTGATTTAAATAAAATGAATGGTTAAAATAAAAATATTTACCATGAATTCCATATTCATCTAAGCTATTTTTCATTAGAACTTTATTCCAACCAATATGGCTTGCATTTTTGTCAAATTTAATTGTTTTAAAGTTAATTAATTTTAAACCACTAGTTTTCTTTATTTCTTCGGAATAGAGAGAGAAAATCTGTAGACCAATGCAGATACCTAAAATATTTTTTTTTTCATTATATCTTTTAATAATTGCTTTATCAATTTTGTGAAACTTTAAAAATTTTATTACTTCTGGAAAAGTACCAACACCTGGCAAGACAAGTAAATCACATTTTAAAATATCTTTTTTTTTTTTACTAATCAAAATATTACAATCGAATTTTTCAAAAATATTTTTTAAAGCAAACAAATTTCCAATATTGTAATCCAATATACAAATGTTGTTCATATACCCTTTCCAACAACAAATTTAGGTATTATTTTTTTATTTTTTATTTTAAATAAATTTCTATTTGTATGACGGTAAACATTATTCCAAAATGTTTTTTCTGATATGTTGATAAACTTACAGAAAGATGAAACAAATTTTTCATTACATTTTCCATCATATTTTTTAACTAATTCAATTGCTTTTGATTTTGAAATTTTTTTAGCACGAATTTGGTCGTTGGCATAATCTGTTGCTCTACCAAAACCATATTTATAATATTTGATCATCTGATTTAAATGAACCCAATCTTCCTCTAAGCTTTGTACATAACTTAAATCTCCTGTATCTTTTGGTCCTAAATTTCTTATTTTTAAACCTTCACTGCAACCTAACAAACCGTTTTCAACCATTGACCAATCTTTCCAAAACCAACCTAAATAAACAATTTGAATTTTTGATTTTTTAAATTCATCATGATCAGGATAAAGATATGGAAAAATATTTTTTAATTTAGGTCTTATTTTTTTTATCCATTTAGCATCCCCCCCGCCTAGTGTATTCATATTTCTAAGATTGTTTCCATCCCAACCTCTTTTTTTTGTAGTTTTCATATCTCCAAGTTGTAATCCAGGGTTTTCTCCCCAAAAAATTAGAGGAATATTAAACCTAATAGCAATTTGAGGAACTGAGGTGTAAAGAGCATATTCTGTTGATTTTCTATAATTACAGTATTTTAAAAATCCTTCTCTCATAAGTTTTTTCCAAGTTATAGGGGATGGGCCGCTTACAATTATATCAAAACCATGATTAATAAGATTTGAAAGATTTTCTACTCCAATTTCTGTAACAGTTTGTGGTGGGTGAGTTAAAGAAACTAACAAAGGTTTCATTTTTAATTTATCTCTAATAAATAATGATTGACGCAAACTATCCTTCCCTCCACTTACACCGATGATACAGTCAAACTTTTTTCCGTCCCCTCTACTTTTTTCACATATCTCTTCTAAAATTTTATATCTCTGTTTCCAGTTGATATTTTTAAGCATAGAATGATAATTACAAGCTGGACATATACCTTCTTTACTAAAATATGTATTAGGTCTAGTATCTGGTTGAAGACATGAAGTACAATATTTCATTTGATTATAAAAATAAGCTCTTTGTATTTTATAATTTATTAATTACAATATTTTTTATCTATGAAACAAAAAATCATTTGTTTAATACCAGTAAAACATAATTCAAAAAGACTTAAATTTAAAAACTTCCTCAAAATTCAAAAAAAATCTCTTTTGGAGAGATCTATTAATACTGCAAGAAAATCAAAATTATTTTCAGAAATTTTTATTTCAACTGACTCCAAATATGCAAAAAAAATTGCTACTCATAAAAAGTTATCTATTCCATTCTTTAGACCTAAAAAACTATCAATGGATCCAGCTACAATTACAGACGTAATGCTTCATACAATAAATTATTTTAAATCAAAAAACGAAAATTTTGATGTTATGTTTGTATTATCAGTTACAAATCCTTTTTACTCTCCAGAAGATTTGAAATCAGCTTATCAAAAATTTAAAAAAAAAAATATTGGCTTGTTGTCGGTCTCTGAATCGAAAGGAAACCCATTTAATTCATGGTTAATTAAAAAAAATTGTTTAAAACCTGCGTTTCCAAAATCAAAATATAAATTTACAAAATCTACGGAAAGCCCTAAAACCTATTTAAGTAATGGAGCAATTAGAATTGTGAATATAAAAAAATTTTTAAAAAATAAATCTTTTCATACCATGAAACTAACTCCTTTTGTTATGAAAGAAAAGTCATCAATAGATATTGATACTAAGTTTGATTATGAAATTACAAAACTACTATTAAAATGAAAATCTCAAATAATATACAGATAGGAAAAAAAAGAATTGGGGATGGAAAAAAAATTTATATTATGGGAGATATTGGGCTAACAAATGGTGGTGATATAGAAAGAACTTTTAAACTAATTGATTTTTTAAAAAAACTTGGTGTTGATGCAGTAAAAATGCAAATGTTAGGCCCAAACGAATTATTAGGTGACAAAAAAGTAAAATATACATACCCAACTTTAAATAACGGTTTAATTTCACAAAATATGTTTCAAATGTTTTCAGAACTTAATTATTCAAATGAAGAATGGTTCAAAATTTCAAAGTATTGCTTTAGTAAAAAATTAGAGTTTATTTGTACATCTCATTTTATTGGTGCAGTAAGTATATTGGAAAAATGTGAAGTAAATATACACAAAATCTGTACATGGAGCCTAAATCACAGAAGATTAATAGAGGAGATAGGAAAGACAAAAAAACCTTTGATGATTGATACAGGTGCTTCAACTTTAAAGGAAATTAAAAAACTCTTTAGTTGGCATGCAAATAAAGGTGGAAAAGGGAAATTAATACTTCATGATTTTCATACTGAAAACATACACGAAATGAATTTTAATAATATCAAAACATTTAAAGAAAATTTTAATTGTCCAGTTGGTTATACTCCGCAAGGAAGAAATTATGAATTTGATCTAATGAGTATTGGCTTAGGTGTTAACATTCTAGAAAAAAGATTAACAGTAGATCGTAGTATTCCTAAAAATGGTCATTGGAAATCTTTGGAACCAACTGAGTTTAAACAGTGGATAAAAAAAATAAGAGATTGCGAAAGTGCTCTAGGAAGTTTTAAAGTTAAACCAACAACTGAGGATTTGAAAATATCTAAATGGGCATTTAAAAGTTTATATACTAATCAAAATGTTAAAAAGGGAGAAATTGCAAAAGATGAAATGTTTAGTGCAAAACGACCAGGTGATGGAATTAGTCCATCCGAAATTAATAAAATAATCGGTAAAAAATTTAAAAAAAACGTTCTTAAAGGTTCTATTTGTAAAAGAGAAATGTTTGAAAATTAGTTTCTCTAAAGTTTAGTTAGTTTATTTAACAACGAGGAAATTTTTTTGTCATCATAGTTTATTTTCTTCATAATTTTGACTGATGATTTTGGATCAAGTTTAAAAGCTAACCTTAATATATTCATCCAATTAACATTATTTTTGGATCTAATTTTTTCGATTTGGGTAATTATTTTTTGATATTTTGTAGATTTCATTAAAAATAGTAATATTATTCATTTATTTAGTGAACTCAATTAAATTATAACATAATAGATATTATGAATATATTCATTCATATAGGGTATTCTAAAACTGGTACTTCATTTTTGCAAAAAAAAATTTTTCCCTACTTTAATGAAATCAAATATATTGGAAAATTCATCTCAAAAAATATTTCGGATGATCAAAAAGTTTTAAATCAGATCCATAATGATATTACTTTAATGGATGATGATGAGTTTGATAAAAATAAAATGAAAATTTTTGAATATTTAAAAAAATATAATGATCTAAAAACAAACATTTTAATTTCGGATGAAAATTTCTTATGTTCACAAATTAATACCTTAGACAGAAACATTGACTGGGAAAGAACAATAGAAAGACTTTATTCAACATATAGTAAAATTGGAAATGTTATTTTTGTTTGTGTGTTTAGAAATCAAAGTGAATTAATTAAGTCACTTTATATGCAATTAGCAGTTAATTGGGAGGCTATATATAATATAAGTTTAGATGACTTGGTTTATCATTTTAAAGAAAATAAAAAAATAGTTAAAATAAATAAGAAAAATAATTTTTTTTCAATTTTAAATTTTTTTGAAATTAAAAAACACTTTAAAGACAAAAATTATAACTTTAACTATTTTTTGTTTGAAGAAATTTTTGAAAACCAGAAAAATTTTTTACAATTTTTAAATTTTTTTTCAAACACTTCTCAAGATCATTTGATAGGTAAAATAAATAACAAAATCAATACATCTAATGATAAACAAAAAAAAATTCCATCAAGAATTATTAAAAAGATAAAAGAAAATTTTCAATATTTAAACTTAAATAATATAAATGAAATTCCAAAAAAAATTAATACATTCATTACATATTTTACTTTGGGATTTAAACTAAAAAAAAATGGAAGCAAAATCATCTCAATTAGCAATGAAATTAAGAAACACTATCAGGATGATTTATACAAATTTAATGATAAAGAAATTTTAGATAAATTTAAAAAATATAATTACTTATAAAATAATGAAATTAACATCACCAATAGTAATTGCTGAAATTTCTGCAAACCACAATGGGAGTTTACAAAATGCAAAAAAACTTATTTATCATGCAAAAAAATATGGTGCGAACTTAGTTAAATTTCAAACATATGAACCAGAAACAATGACTTTAAATTGTAATAGAAAGGAGTTTATAATTAAAAAGGGTATATGGAAAAATAAAAAACTCTGGGATTTATATAAAAAAGCTCAAACTCCCTTTAGTTGGCAAAAGCCGTTATTTGACTACGCAAAAAAGCTAAAAATAAAAAGCTTTAGCACACCCTTTGATATGAATGCTGTTGATTTATTAGAAAAATTAAATTGTCCGATCTATAAAATTGCTTCATTTGAACTAACTCACCTT